>Ga0074199_1001077_pt1 | contig 28326 bp, 29 predicted proteins | sample EPASupsiteSAE347_FD_64528 | JGI IMG/M metagenome (GOLD analysis project Ga0074199, IMG submission 64528) | Bioremediated contaminated groundwater from EPA Superfund site, New Mexico - Sample SAE3-47 | ecosystem: Environmental > Aquatic > Deep subsurface > Groundwater > Contaminated ... | reverse complement strand
GGCAGGATGCCGAAACGCTCGCCGCCAGCCGCACCGCCGCCGAACAGGCGCAGACCCAACTCACCCAACGCCTGCAAGCCGCCGACCAGGGCGAACAGGCGCTCAACGCCGCGCGCAAGACCGCCGCCGATGCCGCGCAAACGCAGCTCAACGCCGGCAACCAGCAAAAACTGCTGCAACAGACGGCGCAAACCGGCCAGCAACGCCAGGCCGAACTCGCCAAAGCCGCGCAAGCCATCACCCAGGAACAGGCCGACCTCGACACCAAGCTAGGCGCCACGCTGCGCGGCGCCGGCTACGAAATCCCCACCGAATCCGCCGCCTGGCTGCAGGAACGCGACAGCGAATGGCAGCACTGGCAGCAGACGCAGAAGCGCCGCCAGGAACTGGCTGAAATCCTCGTCCAGCAGCAGGCCCGCTTCGATGCCGCGCAAACCCAGGCTGCGCACTGGCAGGAGCGCTGGAAAATCGTCGCCGCCGAGCGGTCGACCGCTCAGGAGGGGCAAAAACCGGCGGAAGTCAGCGCCGATCCGGCCGCCGCCCTCACCCGCTGTGCCGAAGCCATCGCCGACCTGACGCAGCAACTCGCCGCCCAGCAAGGCCGGCAGGCGCAACTCGCCGCCAATCTGGCGGAACAGAAAAAGGCCCTCGCCGACGCGTCGACCGCCTGGCAAACGGCACTGGCCGCCAGCCCCTTCGCCGACCTCGCCGCCTACGAGGCGGCTCTGCTGCCGGCCGAAGAACGCCAGCGCCTGCTGCAATTGAAGGAAGCCCGGCAACTCGCCCAGCAACAAGCCGCCGCCGTGCTCAAGGCCGCCGCCGAGAAACTGCTGCGCCTGCAAACCACGCCCCCGCCGCGCGATTCAGTCGAAACGCCGATCCCGCCACTGCCCGAACTCGACGGCGCCCTCGCCCAACTCGACACCACGCGCCGCGAACTCAGCGAACAACTCGGCGCCCAGCGCGCCCTGCTCAGCCGCGACGAACAGGCGCGCCAGAACCAGCAGGCGCTATTCGCCCAGATCGCCGCCCAGACCACCGAAAGCGACCTCTGGCAACGCCTCGACAGCCTGATCGGCTCGGCCAAAGGCGACAAGTTCCGCAAATTCGCCCAGGGCCTGACCCTGGACCATCTGCTGCACCTCGCCAACAGCCACCTCGCCCGCCTGCACGGCCGCTACCTGCTGCGCCGGAAAAGCAGCGGCGAACTGGAACTCGACATCGTCGACAGCTGGCAAGGCGAAGTCGCCCGCGACACCCGCACCCTGTCCGGCGGCGAAAGCTTCCTGGTCAGCCTGGCGCTCGCCCTCGCCCTCTCCGACCTGGTCAGCCACAAGACCAGCATCGACTCGCTGTTCCTCGACGAAGGCTTCGGCACCCTCGACGCCGACACCCTGGAAATCGCCCTCAACGCCCTCGACACGCTCAACGCCAGCGGCAAGATGATCGGCGTCATCAGCCACGTTGAAGGCATGAAAGAACGGATTCCGGCGCAGATTCGGGTGGAAAAAGGGGGCGGGGTTGGGTATTCGCGGTTGAGAATTTAGGTGTAGAAAAAACTACTGCGGTCGACATGAAAATTTGCTTATTTTTCGCGTCGACCGCAGGGTTCCGTGGCGACTCAGCCAGTTGGCTAGCCAATTCATTTCGGGCAACAAGATGCTTGCACCATATTCAGCAGTCAATTAAGCTGCGCCAACGATTTTGATGGCCTGCCCGACAATGCCAGCAAGCTTCTCCCACGAAAACCGCGCAGTCGGAACCTCCACCGACAACCGGCTTATCGCCGGAGCCCTGGACACCAAGCGTCTAGGCGAGACAATAACCGTATGCCCCGACTATTTACCTCCCCAAGTCGCCACCAATACGGGTTATCCCAGACTGAAAGATAAGTAATGCTAACTACACACGATCCTTCGGAATACCTCTATCCCATTCGAATGATCGGCGGACAGCACCGGGCGCTAACCCATGTAGCACTCTTTACCGAGCGCCGCCATGTCTTCGTCAAGGCCTACCCGACAGATGCACCACGCAGCCTCATCAATGACATTATCGGCTATCTGATGGCGCGACATGCTGGTATCGACCAGCCGCCAGGCGGCATCATTGCCCTACCCGCCCATGCCTTAGCCAAGGTCGGCATTGCGACAAACGCCCCCGCCATCTGGTGTTTTACGTCGACATCCTGCGTCGACCTTAACGACCGTCGGCACGGTTCGCTCGCAGCCTTGTTCGGCGACAATCTCAATACCGTTCAGACCATTCTAGAAAGCTGGCCCGGTTTTGCCCAACTGGTCGCCTTCGATACCTGGCTTGCCAATGTGGACCGCAACACCGGCAATCTGATGCTCACGGGTGAGAATACACTGTGCCCTATCGACCACAGCGACATATTGACCGGCCCGGCTTGGCAGTTCGAGCATATAGTGGCAGCCGAAAACCAATGGACGATGAACAAGCTAATCGAACTCATCTGGCCGATGGACACCTTGCCATTACCAGTGCGCAGCGCGATACTGAATAGTGCTGAACGCTTCCAGAAGGTCTACGCGCAAGCACGGTCCGACCTCTACTATTGGCTTGATGGCCGCGACAATGCCCTTCACCGTGGACACCATTTCATCTGGAAGCGGTCGGAATCGTGCAAAGACATTCTGGCCAATAAACTCTCCATGATCCTATGATTACCGATCTAAACGCCACGCTCAGCACGCTTTCCAACTTTAGGGAAACTGGCCTTGCTTTCAATATTCGCTGTACTCCAGACATCTTCACTGGGGAAAGCCTGAATATTGGCATTTGTATCGTTGGCAGCGATGGCGCTCGCACCGGCAGGGTCATCACCGAAACCGGTCGCCTCGCCTGCCTCTATGGCGAAGAAAGCGCTGGCGGCATCGTACAGCTGGCCCAGATTGCCTTGTGCGAAGCCCTCAAAGGCAAGCCATCACCCTCCCCAAACATCGTCTTCGATGAGCCGACGCCTATTTACAACCAGAGCCCGCTAGAGGCACTTGACGACCTGTTTGCCAGCCAGGTGACCATTGCCATCCCCATGCGCCTGATTGCTCCGACCCGCTTGCCAGCTACGCCGACCAATCGCGTCATCGCCAAGCTCTACAACCTGATGCGTCAGAGTGATTCGGATGCCGCCAATCAGATCATTCCCAGCTCACCCCAAACAGTGGTCAACACCCGTAAGGGCACTCGAGCCGTTCAGATCGCGCTCCAACCAGCACACGGTGGAGGGATAGTCCAATCCGCGGCCTACCGCCCCCAGACGCTGAGGTCGCACCTGCTTAACGCTCTGCTCGACCTCGAATGGGCAGCCGAAGCCCGTGACCTCAAGCGTCTAGGTTTCTTCATCGTACGCCCCGGAAACTGGCCGGACATCAAGCAACTCGAAGTCGACCGCGCCATTGACGATGTAGTCGACCGTATTCCCACCCGCATTCGCGTCGAAGTGGAGTCAGACCTTAACCTCATAACGGATCATATTTTCGATTGGGCACAAGCTGCCTGATCACCTATCGGCCTACGGGGGCAGCATTATTAACAGCACTCAAGGGGTCAGAGCGATTTAAAAATCCAGCCCCTTTTGTCGGCTAACAAATCAGGCCGCGGAATGCTCACACAGCAGACCCAAATCAGTCATCCCCTGTCACCGGTAAATGCCGCTCCAGTTCCATCCCGTCATGCAGCAGTCGAAGCACATCGATGACATCGTTCCCCTGAATGCTGCCGACGCGGAACATCACGAAATGCCGGCCTTTACGCTCATTACGGGCGACATGAAGAGTGTGGATGTTGTCGCCGATTTCCGGTCGCGCCTTGACCCCGATGATGCTTGGCCCGGCACTCAAGGCTTGCAGCGCGGACGACAAGGTTCCGGCATAACTGCGCGCCTGCGCCGAGCCGAAGTTTTCCATGGTCCAGCACAGGATTTGCCGGTAATCCGCTTCGGCTGCTGCCGACAGGCGAACCGTCCAGGAATTCACGGCCACTATTCGCCAATCGCTTCGGCTGTCAGCTTTGCCAGATGCTGACCGAGCCCGTCCGTAGCGTCGAAGCTGCGGAAATTGCCTGCTTCAATATCGGCAATGCCAATTTTGGCGGCATCGCGCAGGGTCGCCAGACGAATTTCATCTTCGGACTCCCGGCGCTCGATCAAGCGCAATCCCTCGCGTAATACCTCACTGGCGTTCTGGTAACGCCCGGAGCTGACAAGCTGCTCGACAAGGCGGGCCTGATGGTCGGTAAGGACAACGTTGCGGGTTGGCATGGGAGCCTCCTGAGCCAAGTATTAGTGTTGGCATACTATGCCATAGCTTGCAAAAGTAACAAGAAATTGCTGTTGACCGGCTGAAAGCAAACAATCGAAGGCATTTTTACGAAATATCGGTAGTGGACCGCGCCATCGATTCGCCCCCGTTGCAAGCGTTCCCAACTACCCGAGCAGGCGCCTCGACAACAGTGCCACCATGTCACGCCGCCCATCGGCGATCAGGTAGATATAGACCCGCGGCCCGATGATCCGGTAGATCACGCGGTAGGGCTTGAAATGGAGTTGCCGGTATTCCCGTATGCCCAAGGACTGCAGTTCGCGGGGATAGGTGCCGCGTTCAGGGCAACTGCGCAGACTGTCGACGACTGCCATCAGCTCGTCGAGTACGTGTTCCGCATGCTTGCGGCTATCGTGTTCGGCAATGTAATCGAACAGGGTTTCGATATCCTGCTCGGCGCCTTCGGTGATCAATACCTCGAAGGCTGGCCCGGTCATTTTCCCGCCTTGGCGCGCAGGCGGGCGACGACGTCCGCGACCGGTTTGACCTTGCCAGCCTCGATGTCGTGATTGCCAAGCGCCAGCACTTTCAGCAGGGCCAGGGTTTCCTGGGTTTCTTCGTAGGAAGCCACATCCTGGATGACCGCTTTGGCTTCGCCATTCTGCGTGATCACCATCGGCTGACGTTCTTCGGCCAGCAGCAGCAAGACTTCAGCCGCATTGGCCTTGAGATAGCTGATCGGTTTGACTTGGGAGGAATAACGCATCGCGGCCACCTTCGGACTGAATAAGGTCTTAATGTAGTCTTGCTTGCTCTTTCATGCAATCGCGGCTTGCCGCATGGTTTGCAGACCGATTGCTCACTCCCCGCCATCCGCCACATAAAAGCGGATCGCGTTTCGCCCGGCTGCCTTTGCCTGGTACATGGCCTTGTCGGCACAGATCAGGATGTCGTCCGGGCTGGCTTCGTGGTCGAGGAAAACGACTACGCCGATGCTGGCCGAGCAGTGGTGTTCGACGCTGCTGGCCGCCCTGCCTTCGTGCTCGACTTGCAAGCAGTAGGCACCGGATAGCCGGGTGCGGATCTTTTCGGCGACGACTTCGGCCTGGGCAAGGGATGTTGCGTGATCGACATCCAGCTCGCCGAGCATCACGACAAACTCGTCGCCGCCAAAGCGCGCCACCGTGTCCATCTCGCGCACGCAGCTTTTCAATCGATTGGCCACTTCGATCAGCAGCAGGTCGCCAACGAAATGCCCGTGTTTGTCATTGAGCGGCTTGAAGTTGTCGAGATCGACAAACATCAGGGCACCGTGGCGCCCGCTGCGTTTGCTGGCGACCAGCGTCTGGCACAAGCGGTCGTTGAGCAGGCGCCGGTTGGGCAGCCGGGTCAAGGTGTCATAGAAGGCCAGTTCCTTAACCTGATCCTGCATCTGTTTGCGCTTGGTGATTTCCCGGGTGATGCCGTGATACCCGGTAATCGTTCCGCGTTCGTCACGCACCGCCTTGGAGAACACCTCCCCCCAGATCGTGCGGCCATCCTTGCAGCGATGCGGCGCCTCAAAGCTCATGAAACCGAGATTGGTACGATCGTGCGGTGCCGCGCGTCCTTTGCTCATGGCTTCCTTGGCGATGATGACGCCGTCTGCATCGAACAATTCGGTGGCATGACGACCGATCACTTCCTCCGCCTTGAAACCGCGCAAACGTTCATCCGACGGACTGATATAAGTAATGAAAAAGTTGCTGTCGGTCCGCCAGATTACGTCGAGCGTGTCTTCGGTGAGCAGCCGGTAGAAGGCCTCTCTTTCGTTCAACTCGCGGGTACGCTCCGCGACCAGGGCTTCGAGCACCTGATTGCGTTCCTGCAGGCGCTGGAGGGGATAGACCTCGCCTTCCTGCACCAGTTGATAGGGAATCGAGATGCCGCTGTGGACGATTTTCCAGTCTTCGCCCTCAAGGCGGAAGATCAGGACCAGCCGCGCCACCTCGCGCGAAAGGACATGCTCGGGCTGCGGCAGGTGAATATTGAAGAAGGCAGTCACCACGACGACCTCTTCGCTCAGGTCCTGTAGCGCAATGTCGCGCATTTCAATGCGGATTCGCCCCGGCACTTCGGAAAAATCCTGGCGGGTGATGCGCACCCACTCGTCGCGATCGGTGACCAGCGCATTGCCGCCCCCCGCGTAGCCGCTGAAGTTTTCGCTGAACAGCGTCGTCAAGCGATCGTCGCGCCCGGCATAGAGCTCGATGTACTCGTCAAACAGCGCGCGAATCTTGCGATGGCGGTCCGGATGAAGGAGGATGGATGTCATGGAGGGAGTTTTCGTTTCTGAACTGGAATCACACTATTCAAAGCACATATACCATACTGCACGCCCGGATCACCCCCCGGGCGGACAAACCGGAGAGTGATTTCAACATGGCAACAAGCCCGTGACTTCCATCCATTGATGCCGAGCACCGACAAGGAATGAACCCGGCCAGTCCCGGCCGGACTACGCTTTTCCCGAAACGAGAGTATTGCCTCATGTTTTTTGTCATCATTTTCCTGAGTCTGGCCAGCCTGGCCAGTTATTTCTTCCCGGAGTGGTCCTGGGCGACGGTTCTCCTGGCGTCATTGGGCTGCGTCGTTGCCCTTCGCCTGGCCTTGTTGTTCGCGGATCGCTCGAACAAGGCGGCGGAGAAGACGCCACAGCCCTGAGCCTCGCTCACGCAGCCATCATCGCGGCCGCCTTGCCCTACTTCGCCGAGGCGAGCGCAAGGCTGCAAGCATCCGGGAAAGCCTGAAAGCTCCCGGACCAGGCAATACGCCGGCCTTCAGCCCGCCCGCTGAATGAACTCCGAGAAACTGCGATCCGACTGGAGGATGTGCTGCGACCACCAGTCGGTCAGGAACTGACGAAACTCCTCGCGCCCGATCTCGCCATTGGCAATCTGCTGCAGCTTGTCACCGAGCATCTGCCAGAAAATCGAGTGTTCTTCGTGATGCCGCTCGTAAAGGGATTTGCCGCAGCGTTTGAGCAGGCGCTCCTCGGTCCTGAAATGTTCGTCGATATAGAACAGCAGATCATCCCGGACATAACGAAAACCGGGATCGGGAGAGTGCTGACAATTGTCTTCAGGCACCAGCGCGATGGCCTCTTCGCAGAGGTCAAGCAAAACCCTGTGCTGATTGTCCAGGAGCCAGTTGCCAACACTGTAGCTGGCTTTCCATCCGTGCAAATCAAGCATCGTGATGCCTCCGTGTCATGGGGATCAGCACGCAGCAACCAACTGAAGCTGGAAGATTGCCTTGCGTGTCCTGCCTGCCAAAAACGCAATGAAGAGGAGCGGAACCAGATAGCCGGGACGCCAGCCAGCGGAATTGCGCAATGGCCTGTCGCCGGACTCATTGTTGCCGACGGCAGCGCCTGCTTTACTGGCGTCCGGGCATTAAGACTCGCGCTTTGGGGCCGAGTTCCCGGCCAAGAAAGCCGGGGAAGCAATGTTGCGCCAACACGCGGGGTAGCCGCTCAGACCAGGCTGCACGCCCACCGCCGCATCGACCGGACAATCGGCCGCTCAACCCCGCCCGGCCTGCACCGCCAGATGCGTGTGCGCCAGGCGCACGAGATCCATCGGCAAGCCGAGGGCGATGCCGCGTTCGGCCATGGCGCCGAGAATGTGCTGGTACTCGGTGCGTTGCCCGGCCTGCAGGTCGCGCAGCATCGAGGCGGTGAAGGGCGAGCCGGGCGCGATCAGCATGCCAAGCGCCCGCTCGCTCGCCGCCTGGCCGGTCGGATAGCCGCTCAAGCGCGCGACGGCGCAGCATTCGTCGTACATCTGGCGCAGCAGGCGCTCGCCGTAGGGCGTCGCCAGGATTTCGCCGACCGAGCCGCGGCACAGCGTGGTCATGCCGGCCAGCGCAGCCAGGAAAACCCACTTGTCCCACAGCGCCTGCTCGATATCCTCGGCATGGACGCTGGCAAACGGCGCTTGCTTGCAGAGCGCGATGAAATCCCGGGCCAGATCGGCGTGCGCCGGGTCGCGCGGGCCGACGGTGAGGCTGTGGATGTCGTTCAGTTGGCGGACCGCGCCGCTCTCCGTGATGGTCGCCGCGATGTGGGCGACACCGCCCATGACCTTTGCCCGACCGAACTTGTCGTCGAGTATGGCGAGGTGTTCGATGCCATTCAGGAATGGCAGCACAACGCCATTGCCGACGGCGTTTTCCAGGGAAGCCAGGGCATCGTCGAGGTCATAGGACTTGGGGGCCAGGATGATCAGGTCGTAGATCGGCGTCACGCTCGCCGCGGTCACCGTCGCCGGCTGCACCGTGAAATTGCCGTGCGGCGTCTCGATACGTAGACCTTCGGCCTTAATCAGGGCCTGGCGCTTGTCGCGCAGCAGGAAAGTCACATCGGCCCCGATCTGCAGCAAGCGGGCACCGAAATAACCGCCGATGCCGCCGGCACCGAGAATGAGTATTTTCATGGATGAACTCCTGGGCAATCAGAGCGGACCGGCATATTCGCCGCGCGCCGGGTAGTCGTGGGCAATTGCGAAATCGATGGCGGCAAGCAGATCCTGGAACGCCGGGCGGACGAAGGGCATGCTCTGCACCGCGCCATAGTAAAGCGTGCCGTCGGGCCGCACCAGGAAGACGCCGGGCTCGCTGAACAGCGCCGGCTCCTCGATGCCGAGCGAGGTCTTGCCGCGCGAGGCGCTGATGTACAACCCCCATTGCCGGGCGCTGGCGAGGCTCAAGCCGTAGCCGATCGGCAAGGCCGCCGCCTTGATCTTGTCGGCCATCGCCGCGGCGCGCTCGGCATCGTCGCTGCTGACGGCGACGATACCGACGCCACGCCGGGCAAACTCGGGGGCCAGGCGTTCCAGTTCGAGCAGGTATCTGGCGCAGATCGGGCAATGCAGGCCGCGGTAAAAAACGACCAGGTCGAAGCGCTCGCCGGGGGCGGCGCCGAGTACGAAACGCCCGCCAGCGGTCAACGCGACATTCAGGGCAGAAACCGGCTGCCGCGGCATCAGGGCTGTCATGCTCATGCTGCATCCTTTCATGGATTGATGGCCGCGGTCAGCAGGGCTTTCCGGGCCGATTGCCGGCTTGCTTGACCGGGACGGGGTCATTGTGCTGAACTAAAAGCAAACTTTAGTGCAACATTGTTTGCAATTCGTACAAATGACCTCAGCCCCGCACCTCGACCGACTCTCCGCCCTGCTCGCCGGCCTCGCGCCGCGCGTGCGCGTCGCCCGGCCCGCGCCTGCCGCGGCACGCCTTGACGTTGCCGCCGATGGCGCGCCCGGCCTGCATCTCTACCTGCTGGCCGAGGGCAAAATGGCACTTGAATTGAGGTCGACCGCCAGCCGCGAATTGCCGGCACCCTGCATCGTCGTCTGCCGTGCCGATACGCCGCACGCGCTGATCGCAGCAAACGCCGCCGACTGGTCGCAACTGATCTGCGCCCGCGCCTGGCTGGACGGCCCGGTCGCCGCGCTGCTCCTGGGCGAATTTGCCGAACCGCAGGTGCTGGCGCTGGCCGGCGCCGAATCTTCGCTGCAGCATGTCGTCAAGCTGATTGCCGCCGAGCTGCAGGCACCGCGCTGCGGCCAGCCGGCCCTGCTCGAGCGGGCCGGCGACATCCTGTTCATCGGCTTGTTGCGCCACCTGATCGCCCACCCGGGCGAGCGTGGCGGCTTACTCAACGGGCTGGCCGAACCGCGCATCGCGCGCGCCCTGGTCGCCATCCACACCCGGCCGCAGGCGCACTGGACTCTGGCAACGCTGGCCGCGGAAGCCGGCATGTCGCGCACCGCCTTTGCCAACACCTTCCGCGATGCGATGCGGCAGACGCCGGGCAAATACCTGGCCGCCGTCCGCCTCGCCATCGCCCGCCGTGCCGTGCAGGCGGGCAAGGGACTCAAGAGCGCGGCACGCGATGCCGGCTATGCGAATACCTCGGCCCTGTCGCGCGCGCTGGCGCGGCCGGCCGCGCTTCAGTAAACCTGCAGACCTTCCGCCCGGAACAGGTCGCGTACCTGGTCCAGCGCCTCTGCGGATGGCGGTTCGACGCCGGCCAGCGGATAGTCGAGGCCCTGCTCGCGCCATTTCGCGCCGCCATGCTGGACAAAAGGCATGACATCGACCCGCTCGATATTGCCCAGACCGGCTGCAAAACGAGCGAGCGCGGCAATGTCGGCAACATCGTCGGTCAGCCCCGGTACCAGCACGAAGCGCAGCCACACCGCCTTGTTGCGCGCCGCCAGCACGTTGGCAAAGCGCAGCGTGGGAGCAAGTTCGACGCCGGTCAGCGCGCGATGGCGCTCGGCAGAAAATGACTTGATGTCGAGCAGTACGAGATCGACGCAGTCGAGCAGGGCATCGTCGGCGAAATCGCCGTAATAGCCGGGGGTTTCCAGCGCCGTGTGCAGGCCCATGGCCTTGCAGCCCTCAAGAATGGCGCGGCTGAACTTGTACTGCAGCAGCGGTTCGCCGCCACCCAGCGTGACACCGCCGCGCCCGCGCAACTGTGTCTTGCGCCGGGAAATGTCGGCCAGCACGTCGGTCACCAGCGCCGGCGCGCTGGCGTGCCGCTCCCAGGTATCCGGCGCATCGCAATAGCCGCAGCGCAGCGGGCAGCCGGACAGCGTCAGTACATAACGCAGGCCGGGGCCATCGGTGCTGCTGTAGTTTTCGGTGGCGTGCACCCAGCCTTCGAGATCACCGGACTCGGTCCAGTACGGAGGGGGCGGCACGCCGTGTGTGTTCTTCAGTTCAGACATGATTGCTTGGGGACCGGATACGGCAAAATGGTTCCGCCATACCGCTGCGTAACTGACGGTGTGGCAAACCCGCTGCCTGCATCGGCCGGGCGTTGGCAAGAGTGCGAGGACGCCGAGTTTCTCCCGGCGCAGCCTCGCCTTCAATTGGGACTATCCACTAGTCGGCGGGGCAACCGCCTCCCGTCTGAACGCGCAAAAGCAGACTGCTGCAGGCCCGGCGCGCACTGATGCTGAAGCAGCAGATTCCCGGCTTTTCCGGAAAAACGGCCTTTTTTCACGGTCGACCGCTAGCCGCCGGCTATCGGAAACCCGAAGGCCGGATGCCGGCCAATATCGACATTCCGTCAGTCCACCGACGGCCGCGCAAAAAAACCCCGTGAAATCAGGCAACTAAAAAACAGCTGTCGGCAAAAACAGCTGGCACGCCCGGTGCTATTGAAAGCCTGCGAAACCAACGTCCGGTTTCTTCAATGCACAAGGAGATCCAATGAACCGCTTTCTCGTCCGCTGCGCCCTGATCGTCGCAGCCTTCTGCCAGGCCCTGCCCGCCTTCGCCGACAAACCCAGTGTCGTCATCCTCGCCACCGGTGGCACGATTGCCGGCGCCGGCGCCGATGTCGCCAAGAGCGCCACCTACCAGGCCGCCAAGGTACCGGTCGACAAGCTGATCGCCGGCATTCCCACCCTCGCCGATGTCGCCCGCGTACGTGGCGAACAGGTTTTCCAGATCGCTTCCGAAAGCTTCACCAACGAGCACCTGATCACCCTCGGCAAGCGCGTCGCCGCACTCGCCAAACAAGCCGACGTGGACGGCATCGTCGTCACGCACGGCACCGACACCCTCGAAGAAACCGCCTACTTCCTCAACCTCGTCGTGCATACCGACAAGCCCATCGTGGTCGTTGGCTCGATGCGTCCGGGCACCGCGATGTCGGCGGACGGCATGCTCAACCTGTCGAACGCAGTCAGCGTTGCCGCCAGCCAGGATGCTCGCGGCAAGGGCGTACTGGTGACGATGAACGACGAGCTGAACAGCGGCCGTGACGTTTCCAAGATGATCAACATCAAGACCGAAGCCTTCAAGAGCCCGTGGGGCGCGCTCGGCATGGTGGTCGAGGGCAAGAACTACTGGTTCCGCCTGCCGGCCAAGCGCCATACGGTCAACTCCGAATTCGACATCGAAAAGATCGACAGCCTGGCCCCGGTTGAAATCGCCTACGGCTACGGCAATGTCAGCGACACCGCCGCCAAGGCACTGGCCGACAAGGGTGCCAAGGCCATCATCCTGGCCGGCACCGGCAACGGTTCGGTCGCCGCCCGCGTCGTCCCCGGCCTGCGCGAACTGCGCGCCAAGGGCGTGCAGATCATCCGCTCCTCGCACGTCAATGCCGGCGGTTTCGTCATTCGCAACGCCGAACAGCCGGACGACCAGTACGACTGGGTCGTCGCGCATGACCTGAACCCGCAGAAGGCCCGCATCCTGGCCGCCGTCGCCCTGACCAGGACCAACGACAGCAAGGAACTGCAGCGCATTTTCTGGGAATACTGAGCCACCCCGGCTTGAACGCCTGAACGACCGGCAGGCCGCGCGGCCTGCCCGCTCCACCCTTTCCGACCAGACACCGATGCCGCATCACCGATGCCGGCAGGGACCCACTTTTTCTCGAATCAAGGATCGCACCATGAAAAAACTCGTACTCGCCATGACCGCCGCCGGCCTCTGCTCGGCCTTCGCGCCCGGCTTCGCCCAGGCCGGCGAACTGGATGACATGAAGGCCGCCATGCAGAAAATGCAGGAGCGCATCGCCCAGCTCGAAGCCCAGGCCAAGGAAGCGCCGCGCGCTGCGCCGGCCGCGACCGCACCGGTCCTCTCCGCCTCCTCGCTGGGCGCCAATGCCAGCGTCACCGCCTACGGCAAGCTCGACCTGTTCACCGAGTACAACAGCGGCGGCGGCAAGGGTGACCGCCAGGCCATCGAATCCGGCGGCCTCAACGGCAGCCGCCTCGGCGTCAAGGGCGGCGCCGATATCAACGAAGGACTGCGCGCCGTCTTCCAGCTCGAAGCCGGCATTTTCGCCAACAAGGGCACGCTGGCCCAGGGCGGCCGCCTGTTCGGACGCCAGGCCTACGCCGGCGTCGAAGGCAAATACGGCCGCGTCACCGTCGGCCGCCAGTATTCGCCGCTCTATAACGCGATCATCAGCTACGACGCCTTCGAACAGGGTTACGGCTCGCCGACCACCGACGGCAATGTCAGCACCGGCTCGACCCGCTTCGACAGCTCGCTGGTCTATGCCAGCCCGAAATACAAGGGCCTGAGTGTCAATGCCATGCTCGCCCTGGGCGGCGAAACCGGGCGCAGTTCGGATGCCGTCGCGGTTGCCGTCAATTACGAAAACGGCCCCTTCGACATCAGCGTCGCCTATCAGAATGACGACCACGCCAGCAGCGCAACGACCCTGACCGAAAACAGCTTCGTCGGCGTGGGCTACCAGATCATGAAGACCAAGCTGCTCGCCGGCTACGGCCACGCTGTCACCACGCCGGACGGCGGCCTCAAGACGACGCGCAACGAATGGATGGTCGGCAGCCGCACCGCCGTGACCAGCACCGGCCAGTTGCTGCTCTCCTACGGCGAAGGCCGGACCGAGGACAGCAGCCCGAGCATCAAGGGCAGCGTTGCGACGATCGGCTGGGTCGAAACCATCGGCGCCCAGTCGCGCGTCTACGCCATCGTCTCCGCCCACGACAACAGCACCGGCTCCGCCCTGGTCCCGATGGGCACCAGCTCGGCCGCCAACTACACCGTCAATCCGGGCGACTCCGCCTACGGCCTGGCGCTGGGTTATCAGTACTGGTTCTAAGCAGTTTCCCCGGGGCGGTGCCAGCTGTTCCGGGGAATCTCATGCTGAATGATGGCCAGGACGGTTATTCCCGGAAAATACTTGCTGTTTTCGACCGACCTTGATCATCCCGATTTCAGGTTTATTGATTTAGGTCCGCCTCGGGGCTAACATCTTTGCGCGCAGCCACATTCGGCGCGCGTTACTTATCGAGGTTTGGATGTTGGAGATTGCAGTAATCCGATAACCCGATCCCCGCACCAGCGGGGAATTCAGGTTATCGCGATCACAAACATTTGGCGGGCCACCAGCAGGTGGTCTGCAGTTTCTGTTCGTTTAGATTACTGCCAATGGATTTCCAACATGACCACATCCAAACCGAAGCAAGCCCTTGTTCACGCACTTGCCACTAGTGCCACAGGTGATTGCACTTTCAATGCACACGATGACTCTGTGCTCACCACCTCTGTTGCGGGAGCCCCCATCGCCAGGGTGACTGCGGTTGATCGCGACCAATACCTCATCAGGCACGCGGATAGAGAAGTGCCCGCAAAACTCACGGGGCGGGCAGTCCACGCCAGCGAGTCCCCCGCCGACAGGCCCTGTGTCGGCGACTGGGTCCACGTCAAGTATCACGACTCGGACGCACACGCGAGCATCCTCGATGTGCTGCCGCGCCAGTCGTTCCTGAGACGCAAAAGGCCGGGCGACGATGTCGAATTCCAGATGATTGCCGCCAACATCGATGTCGCCTTCATCGTTCAGTCCTGTCACTTTGATTTCAATGTGCGCAGACTGGAACGCTACCTCGTCATGACCAATGAAGGACATATCGAGCCTGTCGTGCTGCTGACGAAGACCGATCTGGTCAGCCCAGCGGCATTGGAGCAATTGGTCTCGCAGATTCGCCACGCCGGCATTCGCGCCAAAATCATCACCTTGAGCAACATCAGCGGAATGGGCGTGGATCAGCTCCGCGAGCTGATCCAGCCAGGCAAAACCTACTGTCTCCTTGGATCATCCGGTGTCGGCAAGACGACGCTTGTCAATCGTCTGATTGGCGACTCCGAGCTGGCAACGAATACCGTCAGCCTGTCGGGGGAAGGCAGGCATACAACCACCCGGCGTCAACTCATTGTGCTTGAGCACGGCGGGATGCTAATCGACATGCCCGGCATGCGCGAATTGGGGATGCTCGGCGTCAGCGAAGGAATCGACAACAGTTTTGCCGATATCCAGGCACATTCAACGAACTGTCGCTTCGCCGACTGCACGCACACCAGCGAGCCGGGTTGCGCAATTCAGAGCGCCATCACGCAGGGCGAACTGGACCCGGCCCATTTTCACAACTACCTGAAGCTCAAGAATGAATCAGCGTTTCACGACATGTCACGTCTTGAAAAGCGCAAGAAAGACCGGGCGTTTGGAAAGCTTGTACGCTCGGTCAGCAAAGCCAGGGGAAAGCGGAACGACTATTAGGGCGCGGACTCGGCTCATGGGTCGCATAGACGTTTCCCGGCAATCAGGGAAACGTCTCTCCTCTCAAACACAAGGCTGTATCTGCTGGCTCTAGCCGATCCTCCGCCCTACAACCCCCGCGCCCACGCCGGACGCAGATGCGCCTGCTCGGGCGTTGCAATTGCCTGACGCACTTGCGCCAGCAGGCGGTCCTTGTCAGCACCGAGGGTGCCTTTGAGGACCAGCCAGTTCGAGGCGTGGTCGCTGCGAAAGACGGTGCGGCGCAGTTCGAGGCCGGACAGGAAGCGTTCGGTTTCGACGAAGAGTTCGTGCTGGTCGAGCGGTTCCCAACCGGGAAAACCGGCGCGCAGGCGCTGTTCACCGTGCGGGAAGCTGACCACCAGCGTCGCCAGGTATTCCGGCTGCGTCGCGTTGATCAGTCGGGCCGACTGGTCGGCGTGCTGCGCGCTCAGTGCCTTGCCGCCAAGGCCGTTGAGGATCATCACAGAGCGGGTGATGCCGGCGTTACCCAGCTTGTCGAGCGCCTCGCGCGTGGTTTCGTAGGTTTCGCCCTTGTCGACCGCTGCGAGAACGGCATCGTCACCCGACTCGGCACCGACATAGACCATCTTCAGGCCGGCCGCGGCGAGCTGGTTGATTTCTTCCTGGCTCTTCTTGCGCAGGTTGCGCGGCAGGCAATAGCTGGAAATCCGCCGTACCGCCGGCATGTGCGTCTGGATCGCTGCGAGGATGTTGAGCAGGCGCCGCGTCGGCAGGACCAGCGCATCGCCGTCGGCAAGGAAGACGCGGCGCACCTGGTCGCCGTAGCGCAGGCCGGTCAGGCGGATGCTTTCCAGCACTTCTTCCTCGCTGCGCGCCTTGAACTGTTTCTGCGGCGCGGTGTACATCTCGCAGTAGGTGCATTTGTTCCACGAACAGCCGTCGGTGACCGGCAGGATCAGCGACTCGGCTTCGCTCGGCGGACGGAAGACCGGCTCAACGTAGCGGATCGGAATCATCGCTCAGACCGTGACCTTGGCGATGAAGGCAGCCGGCGCTGCGGTCGGCTTGCGGATGGCGTAGTCGAAGAAGACGATGCCGTGCTTGCCGCGCGCCACTTCGCGCCCAGTTGCCTTGTCGCTGAGGCGCCAGACCAGGTCGCAGCCGAACTTATTGAAATCGTTGGCGCCCATCTCGATGATCAGGGTCTCGCCGTGGAAGGCTTCCGACTTGTATTGCGCCGCAACGTCCGCGACGACGATGCCGACACCCTCGATATCGAGTTCCGTGTAGCCCAACGCCTTGAAGAAGCGCACGCGCGCTTCGGCGACCAGCGAGATCAGCGCGGCATTGTCGAGATGATGGCCGTAGTTGATGTAGCTGATGTAGATGGGGACTTCGGTCGAGAAGCTGAAACGTTCGGGCAGATCGATCTTGATGCGCGGCATGATGGTCGGGAGAAAATGAATGAATCCGGATTCTAAGGGCAGCACCGGCGCGCGACCAGCACAGAGCGTTTAAACTAGCGCCTTCGGCGTCTGCCTGCCAGCGCCCCAAGCACATTGCCAGGACCCGCAAGTGAGCCTTTCTTCGACGATCGTCAAGTTTCTGACCCTGCCCCTCACCACGGCCAATTACCGTGAGCAACCACGGCGAACGCTCCTTGCCGCCGGGGTCGATGCCTTCCTGCTTGGCTTCCTGGTGATTTCGGTCATGCTGCTGAGCGTGCTGCCCGGCCTGCCGCCGCTCGATGTCGTGACCGACTATCAGCCGAAGATTCCGCTCCGGGTTTATAGCGCCGATGGCGCGCTGCTCGCCGAATTTGGCGAGGAACATCGCGACTTCGTGCCGATCCAGGACATCCCGCAAGTCATGAAGGATGCCCTGCTGGCGATCGAGGATTCGCGCTTCTACGAACATGGCGGCGTCGACTACCGCGGTGTCGCGCGAGCCTTGGTCGCCGACCTGACCGGCGGCTTCCATCAGGGCGCCTCGACCATCACCATGCAGGTGGCGCGCAACTTTTTCCTGACGCGGGAAAAGACCGTTTTGCGCAAGTTGACCGAAGCGCTGCTCGCCTATCGCATCGAATCGGCGCTGAGCAAGGACCAGATCCTCGAGCTGTACATGAACCAGATCTACCTCGGCCAGCGCACGCACGGCTTCGCCAGCGCCGCGCGCACCTATTTCAACAAGCGCCTGCCCGAGCTGACCGTCGCTGAAGCGGCCATGCTGGCCGGCATTCCGCAGAACCCGGCCAAGCGCAACCCGGCGGTCAATCCGGTCCGCGCCAAGGCCCGCCAGATGCTGGTCCTGAAGCGCATGCTGCAGATCGGCAAGATCAGCGAAGCGCAGTACAACGAAGCCGTCGCCCAGGCGCTCAAGGTCAATGACCGCCAGCTGTTTGCCGTACATGCCGACTACGCCGCCGAACTGGTCCGCCAGGAGTTGTACGCGCAATACAAGGGCGACGCCTACACGCGCGGCTTCAATGTGTACACCACGCTCATCGCGGCCGAGCAGAACGCTGCCTACAACTCGCTGCGCAGCAACGTGCTCGCCTACGACCAGCGCCACGGCTACCGCGGCGCCGAAGATTTCATCGAACTGCCGGACGACGAGGACGAGCGCGACGACGCCATCGACCGCATCCTGGCCAAGCACCCGAACAGCGACAACCTGATCGCCGCCGTGGTCACCGAGGTTTCCGCCAAGCGGATACGGGCGGAGCCGGCCTCCGGCGACACCATTGAAATCAACGGCGACGGCCTGCGTTTTGCCGCCCGTGCCCTGCAGACCAATGCCAGACCGGATCAGCGCATTCGCGTCGGCTCGGTGATCCGCGCCAGCCGCGACGGCAAGGGACGCTGGATGATCGGCCAGATGCCAGAAGTCGAGGCGGCCTTTGTCGCGCTTAATGCCGAGGATGGCTCCTACCGCGCCCTGGTCGGCGGTTTCGACTTCGCGCGCAAGCAGTTCAACCACGTCACCAGCGCCTGGCGCCAGCCCGGATCGAGCATCAAGCCCTTCGTCTATTCGGCGGCGCTGGAAAAGGGCTATTCGCCGGCCACCCTGGTCAACGACGCCCCCATCTCGTTGCCCGGCGGTGAAAACGGCCAGGCCTGGGAGCCGCAGAACGACGACGGCTACGACGGCCCGATCAGCCTGCGCCGCGCCCTCGCCCGCTCCAAGAACATCGTTGCCGTGCGCCTGCTGCGCGCCATTTCACCGCAGTATGGCCGCGACTATCTGCAACGCTTCGGCTTCGACCCGGCCAAACACCCGGCCAACCTGACCATGACACTGGGCAGCGGCTCGGTCACGCCGCTGCAGATGGCCGGCGCCTACGCCATCTTCGCCAACGGCGGCTACAAGGTCACGCCGCACCTGATCCAGAAGATCACCGACGCGCGCGGCAACGTGCTGCGCGAAACCCCGCCGCCGCCCGTGCGCCAGGACGAGCAGCGCGTCATCGACAGCCGCAACGCCTTCATCATGGACAGCATGCTGCGCGAAGTCGCGCACAGCGGCACCGGTGCCCTGGCCGGCGCCCGCCTCGGCCGCCCCGACGTCGCCGGCAAGACCGGCACGACCAGCGATGCCTTCGACGGCTGGTTCGCCGGTTACGCCGGCAATGTCGTCGCCGTTGCCTGGATGGGCTTCGACCAGCCGAAATCGCTGGGCGGCCGCGAATTCGGCGCGACGCTGGCGCTGCCGATCTGGATCGACTACATGCGCCAGGCGCTCGCCGGCAAGCCGCTCAGCGAAAGAACACCGCCGGCCGGCGTTTCCTTCGTCGATGGCGACTGGATGTACGACGAATTCAACGGCGAGGCCGGAGTCCGGGGGCTGGATATGGATGTCCCCGCCGCCCCGACCATCGACAAGATCATGCAGCCGCTGTCAGGCGGCTGATTCCGCATGCCGGCCGCCAGCGCCCGGGTGGTATGCTGGCGGCTTCACCTCGACGAGTAAGAAGCTTGGCAACTTATCTGGCCTTTCTGGTTCTGGCACTGCTGATCGGTGTCTTTTACTTCATTTACCGGCGGTCGACCGCTACCGCCGAAGCAGCGGATGACGAAGATCTGCAACGCTTCATGATCGCCAACCGCGAACTCCATCTGGAGCGCATCGACCCCGCCACCTGGGACACCGCCATCCAGCTCGCGCATGGCGACGAAGGCGTTGCCCGCGCCCGTTACATCGAACTGCGCGTACGCCAGATGAAGGAAAAGGCGGCAGCCGCCGAAGAAGCCTGAGCAGCGGTTTTCGACTGGCCTGAAAAAACCAAGGGCGGACCGAAGTCCGCCCTTTTGATTTTGCCTTGCGGCGAAAAATCTAGATCTTGAAGCGCGCCACAACCTGCTGCATGTAATGTGCCGTCTGGTCCATGCTGTCTGCGGCCTGCGAGGTTTCGTGCGCAACGGCGCTGGCCTCCTCGGCCTGGGTCGCGATCTGTTCGATTCTCACCGCGACATCGGTGGATGCGGCAGATTGTTCGCGCAGGCCGTTGTCGACCTCGCGCACGACATCTGCCACCTGTTGTGCCATCTGGCGCAATTGCGCAATCGAGTCGCCGGCCTGCTGCGCCAGCAACACGCTGCTATCGACCAGCTCAACCCCCTGCGCCACCTCGCTGACGACACGCCCGGTCGATTGCTGGATCGCACTGACCATGGCGGTGATTTCACCGGTCGAATGCGCCGTGCGCTCGGCCAGCTTTCTCACCTCGTCCGCCACCACCGCGAAGCCGCGCCCGGTTTCACCGGCCCGCGCCGCCTCGATGGCGGCGTTGAGGGCGAGCAGGTTGGTCTGGTCGGCGATGTCGCGAATCGCCGCGACGATGCTGGAAATCTTTTCGGACTCCTGCTTCAGGTCGTTGATCTGCTCGGCCGCCTGGCGCACGACGCCGGCGACTTCACCGATATGGCTGACCAGGGTCGCGATGGCCTTGTTGCCCAGGCTGGCCTGCTCGTCGGAAGCCGTCGCCAGGCGCGAAGCCTCGTTGGTGCTGTCCGAAATGTGATTGATCGAGACGGTCAGCTCCTCGACATTCGCAGCGATTGCCGATGAGGCGGTGCTCTGGATCGAGGCCGACTGATCGATCAATTGCACGGCGTGGTTAAGTGATTTCGACGCATCGAGGATCTGCTCCGCACTGGTCAGCGTATCGCCCATCGCCGAGCGCAACGAAGCCTGGATTTCGCCAACGGCACCGATCAATTTGCCAACTTCGTCGCTGCTGGCCGCCGGCAGTTCGCTGCGCAAATCACCGGCCGCGATGCGACCGGCAACGAGCACGGCGGCATCGAGTTGCGAGCCCATACGCCGGGCAATCAGGTAAGAAACAAGCAGGGCGAGAACGATACCGGCCAGCAAGGCCGACACACCGCCGACAAAGGCGGAATCGACCTTCTTTTCGGCGTTGACCGATGCGACATCGGCCCCCTCGCGATTGAGCTTGGCCAGCGCATCGGTCTTGTCGCGCATGCTGTTGGCGGCACTCACCCACTCGGTGCGACGCAATTGTTGCGCCTCGTCTTCCTTGCCGGCACGGGCCAGCGCGATTGCCTTGAGGACAGAGGCCTTGTAGGCCTCGGCTGCCTTTACCGTGTCCTGGTAGATGGCACGCTCCTGATCGGAGCTGATCAATTTTTCATACGCCTTCAGCGACTCGTGCAGTGACTCGTCGAGTTTGCCGAGACTGCCCTCGATCTTGCTTTTTTCCTCGGGACTGCCCGGCAGCATGTATTCCAGACTGCGCACCCGGTAACGCAAGCGCAACTGGCTGATCTCGCCAACAGCCTGCACCGATGGCAGCCAATTTCCGGCAATTTCCTTGGTGTCCTTGCCAACCGACTGGATCTGCAGGACGCAGAAAATCACGGCAACGATCAACACCCCGCCACTGGCGACAAAGTTCAGCACCAGCTTGTAACGAATGGACAAATTATCGAACCAGTTCATGGCATCTCCTCCGCAAGTTCAATTACCAATTCAGGCAAATTTATAAGACTTTCAGGTCTTCTTGTTATTTCGGCAGCATACATCGGGTTCCGCAAATTGACCAACCCAGCCCCTGACCCGCTGCAATCTCCAATTGGCCCTGGCTTGTGCGAGTTAGAATCGCCCGCCTCATCAAAGGACTTCGCCATGCCCCCGCGCAAAATTGCCCTCTTCGCACTGTTGACCGCCCTGCTCCCCTGCATCGCTCATGCCGAGCCAGCGCCGGTCCGGAGCGTCGCGCAGATCGACCTCAAGCGTTATGTCGGCAAGTGGTACGAGATTGCCGCCTTTCCGATGTATTTCCAGCGCAATTGCATTGGCGACACGACGGCCGAATACACGCTGCGCCCGGATGGCGAGCTGACGGTGGACAACCGCTGCCGCACCGAAACCGGCGTCGACCAGGCAACTGGCCGCGCCTGGGCGGTCGACGGTGCTGGTGCGGGACAATTGAAGGTGTCCTTCTTCTGGCCCTTCCGCTCCGATTACTGGGTGATCGGGCTTGATCCGGATTACCGCTGGGCCGTGGTCGGCAACCCGAACCGCAAATACCTGTGGATTTTGTCGCGCACGCCGCAACTGCCGGCCGCCGAACTGGAACGCGCCCGCCAGGCGGCGAGCGCCCAGGGTTATGATCTCGACCAGCTCAAAACCAGCCGCCAGACGGAGACCGCACCATGAGTAGCATCGACCACCAACGCCTCGACAAGATCGTCGCCGACGCCCGCAAGGCGGCCGACGAGCGCGCCGAGGGTTACCGCGAACGCGCCCTGAAAATCTACCCGTGGATCTGCGGCCGCTGCGCGCGTGAATTCACCACCACCAACCTGCGTGAACTGACCGTGCATCACCGCGATCACAATCACGACAACAACCCGAACGACGGCAGCAACTGGGAGCTGCTCTGCCTCTATTGCCACGACAACGAGCACCAGAAGCAGATCGAGGCCGACCGCGGCTACACCGACAGCAGCACGCGCGGCGGCGGTGCCACGCACAATCCGTTTGCAGCGCTGCAAGGCATGCTCAAGGACAAGAAGTAATGGCCGAGCAGCATCACCTCGCCTTCAACACGCATGGCCGCAGCGCCGTCGAAATCACCGACGACATCGCCACCATCGTGCGCAGCGCAACGGTCAAGGTCGGCATTGCCCATGTTTTCGTGTGCCACACCAGTTGCGGCCTGGCGATTACCGAGAACGCCGATGCCAGCGTCCGGCGCGATCTCGAAATGCTGATGCAGCGCTGGGCGCCGGACGGCGATGCCGCATACCGGCACGACATGGAAGGCGACGACGACATGGCGGCGCACGCCCGCTCGCTGCTCACCGGCACCTCGGTGAGCGTGCCCTTCGCCGACGGCAAACTGCAGATCGGCACCTGGCAGGGCATCTACCTGTTCGAACACCGCACGCACGGGCATCACCGCGACATCGTCGTCACCCTGCTCGGGTAAACGAAAAACCGGCCGACCTGAGCGGTCGACCGGTAAAAAACAGCCTTTTTTGCCGCCGGCTTACTTGGCCGCTTCGGCTTCCTTCTTCTCTGTCGGCGGATGGAACTCGGCCGGCGTTGCGCCTTCGGTGTTGGCTTCGCCGATCGACTGGTTCACTTCCGGCAGCTTGTGGGCGATGCCCTTGTGGCAGTCAATACAGGTCTTGCCTTCGTTGAGGCCGGTCTGGTGCATGTTGGAAGAACGCCGACCCTGCACGCCGTAATCGAAATACTCGAAGTTGTGGCAGTTGCGGCATTCGCGCGAATCGGTCTTCTTCATCCGTTCCCACTCATGCTTGGCCAGTTCGAGACGCTTGGCGTTGAACTTCTCCGGCGTGTCGATGGTGCCGAGGATCTTGTGCAGGACTTCGTTGGATGCCTGGATCTTGCGGATCATCTTCGGGCCCCATTCCTTGGGCACGTGGCAATCCGGACAGGTAGCGCGTACCCCCGAGCGGTTCGAGTAATGCACCGTGTTCTGGTATTCGACATAGACGTTCTCCTGCATCTCGTGACAACCGATGCAGAAGGCTTCACGATTGGTGTACTCCATCGCGGTGTTGAACGCCCCCCAGAACAGCACGCCGGCCAGGAACAGGCCAAGGATCAGGAAGGGCCCCGTCTTTTTCACCCAGGCCAGCAGGCGCCCGACGAAGGTGGCCGGCTTTTGCTTATTGTTTTCCATTGTTTTTCTCCGCTCGGGTTGGGATCAGCGCATGCCTTCGGCGGCTTTGAACTTGTTGCCGACCAGCGGCTTGGCATCGGCCTGCGGCACATGGCACTGAACGCAGAAATAGCGGCGCGGCGAGATGTTCGAGAGTTCCTGGCCTTCACGCGTCTTGAAGTGGGTCAGCGAGACCTTGGTCGCGCCGGTTTCCTTGTAGCGGTTCCAGGCGTGGCAATCCATGCACTTGTTGTACTTCATGGTGATGTTGTAGCCATCGATCTTGTGCGGAATGATCGGCGGCTGCTGCAGGTAATTGCGCTCGATCGGCGCGCTGTCCTTGGTGCCCTTGAAGGGATCGGCGGACTCCGTATCGGGGGCCTGGATTTCTGCGCCACGCAGGGATTTCAGCCCGCTGTCGGCGGCACTGACGGCCGGGGTGACAAACAGGGATGAGGCCAGAAACACTGCCAGCAAGGCAGCAGGGAACAGGCGGCTCGGGTTTTTCATGAATCGCTCCTTTGGTCGAACCGATGGGTAAAGTGAAAGACATTCCGGCCGCAGACGTCGATGCAGCGGCCACAATTGGTGCAATCCCGGTCGAGGATCAGCGGGCTGTCCTGACCGGCTTTTTTCAGAGCCGGACGGATCACCTGCGGCTCCGGACATACCGTGAAACAGTCCATGCAGTCGTCGCAGGCGCCGCGCTGGTCGGCCGTGATGCGTAACAGGGATTTCTGCCCGAGCAGGCCGTAGAAGGCGCCCATCGGACAGAGATGACCGCACCAGCCGCGCGAGGCGACCAGCAGGTCATAGGCAAAGATGGCGATGACCATGGCGAGACTGCCGCCGAGGCCGAAGATCAGGCTGCGCTGCACGATCGTGACTGGATTGACCGCTTCCCAGACCAGCGACGACGTCGCCGCAGCCGCGAGCAGCGAGCCGGCCAGCACCCAGTAACGGGTGTTGGCATCCGGCACGCGCCCCGACTTCAGGCCGAGGCGACGGCGCAACCAGGCCGCGGCGTCGGTCACCGCATTGACCGGGCAGACCCAGGCGCAATACAGACGACCGCCGAACAAGGCATAGAAGGCGACGACGATGGCGGCACCGATCAGCGCCGTGGCGGCCGGCATGAAACCGGCAGCCAGGCTCTGCACGAAAAGATAGGGATCGGTCAGCGGCAGCACGCCCAGGGTCAGCGAGGACACCAGGTTGCCCTTGGCGATCCAGACGCCGAACCACGGCCCGGACAAAAACAGCGCCAGCACGGTCAACTGTGAAATACGGCGCAAAATCAGCCAGCGGTGCGCCCCGAACCAGCCCTTGACGCGTACGGCCTCGGCACCCGGTCTCATGGTTTCCATCCCGAATTGAGGCCAGCGGCCGGACCGTCCACGCGGCTGTCGCCGTAGGCCTTGCCTTCCATGCCGCGCACCGGCATTTCGACCTGATCGCCGATCAGCGAGCCGCCGTGTTTGGCCTTTTCTTCCCAGCCCTTGCGGTAATGCTCGGGCAGCTTGCCCTTGGCCAGGGAAATCGGCATCACCTTGATCGCCGGCTCGGGCAGGACGCAGGCCTTCTCGCACTTGCCGCAGCCGGTGCAATGATCCGAATGCACCGTCGGCAGCAACATCGCATGCCGGTCGGAACGCTGGTTATGCACGTTCTCCAGCGTGATCGCCTGGTCGATCACCGGGCAGACCCGGTAACAGACGTCGCAGCGCAGACCGAGGAAGTTGAGGCAGGTTTCATGGTCGGACAGCACCGCCAGCCCCATCCTTGCTTCGTGGATGTCATTGAGCTTCGGCGTCAATGCCCCGGTCGGGCAGGCCTTGACGCAGGGAATGTCGTCGCACATCTCGCAGGCCACCTGGCGCGCCGTGAAGAACGGCGTGCCATTGGCGACCTCGCCGCCAAACGGCGCCAGCTTGAGCGTGTCGTACGGACAATCACGCACGCACAAACCGCAACGCACGCAGGCCGCGAGGAAATCCGCCTCGGCCAGCGCTCCCGGCGGGCGCAGGGCCTGGGCCGGATTGGCCGCCGCCGGGCGCCCCGCCACCAACGCGCCCAGCGTCAGCAGGCAGCCGGTGCCGGCTGCTGCTGCGATGCCGTTGAGGAATTTCCGGCGCGCCACCGAAGTCGGTGAAGCGCCGGGTTTTCCTTGCAGCTTGGCGGTGGGATCGGTTTGCACGGTCGACTCGTTCAATCAGCTGTTTTTCAGGCGCGGGAGATCTTGACGGCGCACTTCTTGTAGTCCGTTTCTTTCGAGATCGGGCAGGTGGCGTCCAGCGTCAGCTTGTTCACCAGCTTGCCTTCGTCGAAGAAGGGAATGAAGACGAGACCGACCGGCGGCTTGTTGCGGCCCTTGGTTTCGACACGGATCATGATTTCGCCGCGGCGCGATGCCACCTTGACCTTCATGCCGCGTTGCAGGCCGCGCTTCTTGGCATCGTCCGGATGCATGAAGACGACGGCTTCCGGCACGGCGCGGTGCAGTTCCGGCACACGCCGGGTCATCGAACCGGTATGCCAGTGTTCGAGCACGCGGCCGGTACACAACCAGAGGTCGAAATCGGCATCCGGCTTTTCCGGGGGATCCTGGTAGGGCAGCGCAAAAATGACTGCCTTGCCGTCCTTGTGGCCGTAGAAGCGCACGCCCTCGCCCTTCGGCACATACGGGTCGTAACCTTCGCGGAAGCGCCACAGCGTTTCCTTGCCATCGACCACCGGCCAGCGCAGGCCGCGTGCCTTGTGATAGACGTCGAAATCGGCAAGATCGTGGCCGTGACCGCGCCCGAACATCGCGTATTCCTCGAACAGGCCCTTTTGCAGGTAGAAGCCGAGTTCCTTCGACTCTTCATTGCTGTAGCCCTTGATGGCGTGACCGTTGGTCTTTTCCAGATCGGCGACCGGGAACTTGTTCACCTGACCGTTCTTGTAAAGCACCTCGAACAGCGTCTTGCCCTTGTATTCCGGCTTCTTGGCGATCAGCTCGGCCGGCCAGACTTCCTCGACCTTGAAGCGCTTCGAGAACTCGATGTACTGCCACAGATCGGACTTGGCTTCGCCCGGCGCCTTGACCTGCTGCCGCCAGAACTGGGTACGCCGTTCGGCATTGCCGTAGGCGCCTTCCTTCTCGGTCCACATCGCCGAGGGCAGCACGAGGTCGGCGGCCATCGCCGAGACCGTCGGGTAGCAATCGGAAACCACCACGAAGGCCGCCGGATTGCGCCAACCCGGATAGATTTCCTGGTTGATATTCGGCCCGGCCTGCATGTTGTTGGTCGTGCTCGTCCAGTAGCACTTGAGCTTGCCGTCTTTCAGGGCGCGGCTCTGTGCCACGGCGTGCAGGCCGATCTTGTCGGGAATGGTGCCTTCCGGCAGCTTCCAGATTTCTTCGGTGTGCTTGCGGTGATCCGGGTTGGTCACCACCATGTCGGCCGGCAGGCGATGGGCAAAAGTGCCCACTTCGCGCGCCGTACCGCAGGCGGACGGCTGGCCGGTCAGCGAGAACGGACCGCAACCCGGCGTCGAGATCTTGCCGGTCAGCAGATGCACGTTGTAGATCATGTTATTGACCCAGGTGCCGCGCGTATGCTGGTTGAAGCCCATGGTCCAGAAACTGATCACCTTGCGCTTCGGATCGGCATAGAGCTCGGCCATCTTCTTCAGGCGTTCGGGCTGCACGCCGGAGATCTTGGCGGCTTTTTCCAGGGTGTATTCGGAGACGAATTTCTTGAACTCGTCGAAGGTGATCGGGTGCGAGTCGTTCGGATTGTTCTTCGGCTTGCCGTCGGCGCCGGGATAGCCGTTGAACTTGGCATCCTTTTCCAGCGCATGCGCCGGACGCAGGCCGAAGCCGATGTCGGTCTCGCCCATCTTGAAATTGACGTGCTTGCTGACGAACTCCTGATTGACCTTGCCGCTCTGGATGATGTAGTTGCAGATGTAATTGAGGATGGCGAGGTCGGTCTGCGGCGTGAAGATCATGCCGTTGTCGGCCAGCTCGAAGCTGCGATGCTCAAAGGTGGAGAGCACATGCACTTCGGCATTCGGATGGGTCAGGCGGCGGTCGGTGATGCGCGACCACAGGATCGGGTGCATCTCGGCCATGTTGGAACCCCACAGCACGAAGGCATCACCGTTCTCGATGTCGTCGTAGCAGCCCATCGGCTCGTCGATGCCGAAGGTGCGCATGAAGCCGGTCACGGCCGAGGCCATGCAGTGGCGGGCATTGGGATCGAGGTTGTTGGTGCGGAAGCCGGCCTTCATCAGCTTGGCGGCGGCATAGCCTTCCCAGATCGTCCATTGGCCGGAGCCGAACATCGCGGTCGAATTCGGGCCTTCGGCCTTGATCGCGGCCTTCCACTTTTCTTCCATGATGTCGAAAGCCTGTTTCCAGGTGATCGGCTGGAAGTCGCCGTTCTTGTCGTACTTGCCGTCCTTCATGCGCAGCAGCGGCTTGGTCAGGCGGTCTTCGCCATACATGATCTTCGACAGGAAGTAGCCCTTGATACAGTTCAGGCCGCGATTGACCGGCGCATCCGGGTCGCCCTGGGTGGCCACGATGCGGCCTTGTTGCACGCCGACCAGCACCGAGCAGCCGGTACCGCAGAAGCGGCAGGCCGCCTTGTCCCAGCGGATGTCGGTCCCGCCGGCCGGGGCGGCAACCGGCTTGGTGGCATCGGTCCCCATCGGAATTCCCCCCTGGGCAGGAGCGGGCCCAAAGGGCCGGGTTTTTATAAAATTAAGTCCGGTCCTGGGCTTGGGGCAAACTCCCCAAATAACAGCGC
>Ga0074199_1001074_pt1 | contig 28374 bp, 25 predicted proteins | sample EPASupsiteSAE347_FD_64528 | JGI IMG/M metagenome (GOLD analysis project Ga0074199, IMG submission 64528) | Bioremediated contaminated groundwater from EPA Superfund site, New Mexico - Sample SAE3-47 | ecosystem: Environmental > Aquatic > Deep subsurface > Groundwater > Contaminated ... | reverse complement strand
CTTATGACGCATGAAAGCCAGGAGGGATCGCGCCTGTTTCTGCTCTCCGAGGCTCTTCGCGGGGCCGGAGCGGTACTCAAGGATTCGGAAGGTTATCCATTCATGCCGGACTATCACCCGATGGGGGATCTGGCCTCCCGGGACGTGGTCTCCAGAGCCATTTTCGCCCAGATGAAAAAAAAGTCGCGGGATTTCGTATACCTCGACATTTCCGCCGTATCCAACTTCGAAAAACGCTTCCCGAAAATATTTGAGACCTGCAGCCGTTACCGTATCGACCTCTCAACAAACCTCATCCCGGTCCATCCGGCGGCTCATTACATAATGGGGGGGGTCCTGACCGACCTCGATGGGGGAACAACTCTTCCAGGTCTTTTTGCCGCCGGAGAGACCGCCTGCACCGGCGTCCACGGCGCCAATCGCCTGGCCTCCAATTCCCTGCTGGAAGGGTTGGTCTTCGGCACCAGGATGGCGCGCGCCGCGGCTTTATACCGCAGTCAAAAACGTCCCCTTCCGGAACCACCTGACATGCTGATTCCCATTCTCGAAGGAGAAAAACTCCCCCCGTCTCCTCCGGGAATTTCCGATGGACGGCCGCGAATTCTTCTTAAAAAAACGATGTGGGAGGAAGTTGGAGTCACCCGCACGGCGGAAAGTCTACGGATGGCCCTTGAATATTTCGCCTCCGCCGCCCCGGAGGGCAGCCGTCCGGAAGATCTGGAACTTAAAAACATGCACCTTGCGGCCTCCCTCATGGCCACGGCCGCCTCACTTCGGTGCGAGAGCCGCGGAGCTCACTTCAGGAGTGACTACCCCCGCCGCCGCCGGGAGTGGAAAAAACATATTCTGCTTAACATACACGGGGGAGTAACCATCACATGAAGACGGATTGCCCGGAGATTCTGCGCCTGATCGACCTGGCTCTTGAAGAGGATCGCGCCCTCCGGGATCGCACCTCCGCCTCAGTCATTCCGCCGGATGTCCTGGCGAACGCTGAAATCATCTCCAAGGCGGAAGGCGTTCTGGCCGGCCTGGAAGTCGCCGCCCGGGTATTCTTAAGAATCGATCCGGGCGTTTCATTCGAGGCAATCAAAAAAGACGGGGAGGCCGTGCATCCCGGGGAGTGCCTCGCCCGCATCTCCGGCAGGGCCTGTTCCATACTCTCCGGGGAGCGCACCTCTCTCAACTTTCTCCAACACCTCTCCGGTATCGCCACTTACGCTTCTCAATTGGCGGCGCTCGTCCGGGGCAAGGGCGTAAGGATTCTGGACACCCGGAAAACCGTTCCGGGAATGCGTCTCCTGCAGAAATACGCTGTCTCAGTCGGCGGCGCCGTCAACCACCGGATGAACCTCGAAGACGGAATTCTCATAAAGAACAATCACCTCAGATTCTGCTCCATCTCCGAGGCCGTCGCCCGGGCTAAAAAAAAATCTCCCCGGAAAATGCCGGTCGAAGTGGAAGTCGAGACGCTTAAACAGCTTGAGGAAGCTCTCTCGGCGGGAGCCGATATCATCATGCTCGACAACATGGACGAGGACCTTATGCGAAAGGCCGTGCAAATTACGGCGAAAAGAGCCCGCCTGGAAGCTTCCGGTGACATGACGCCTGCGAGAATCAAAGCCATCTGCGAGCTGGGAATCGACGATATCTCGGTCGGAGGACTGACTCACTCCGTCCGGGCGCTGAATATGAGCCTCCGGGTGAAACCGCAGGAATCATCCTCCCCGGAGAATGAAAACACTTCAGGGAGGCGACCATGAAGCAAAATGAACTCGGCGCGGGGCTTATTCAGATGGGCCTTGAGACGGAGATGCTGGGAAGACGCGCCTATTTTCTTCCCGAAGTAGTCTCCACCAACGAGATCGCCCTGGAAATGGCCTCCCGGGGAGAACCTGAAGGCGCCCTGGTCATTGCAGAGACCCAGACTCACGGGAAGGGTCGCCTCCGTCACTTCTGGTTTTCTCCACCCGGCGTGGGCCTCTGGTTCTCTCTCATTCTTCGTCCCGGATCTCCCCCCATGGAGGTTCTGGGATGTACCCTGACCTTTGGAGTCGCCGTCGCCGCGGCGATTCAGGCGGCCACCGGCCTTGAAATCCGCCTTAACTGGCCCAACGATCTTATTATCAATGACAAAAAAGTGGGAGGAATCCTGATCGAGGGAAAGATCTGCGGCAACAGGATGGAACACCTGGTACTGGGGATCGGACTGAATGTCAACAATGAAGAGGATGGCTTCCCTCCCGAGATCCGCTCTTCAGCCGCCTCCCTCATGATGCTCGCAGGAAGAGAAGTCCCCCGCCTTCCCCTGCTTCTCAATATTCTTAAGGAACTCGAACTGTCTTACTTCCGCTTCATAAAAGAAGGGCTTTCGGCCATGATCCGGGAAGGAAAGAGGCGGTGCGCCACCCTGGGGAAGGCCGTCACCATCCTCCAGGGCGAGACGCGCATCAGCGGAACGGCCATAGATATAAATGAAAAGGGGGCCCTCGTCCTTGAGCTTGCCGATGCCTCAAGGAAAGAAATCTGGTGGGCCGACCTCATAGAAGGGAAATGAAACGAAATGAAAGGCTGGCTTTCCATCTTTGCCATGGCGGCCCTGGCGGTGCCCTGGATGCTCATCAAGTTCACCGGGGCGCACCTTGAGCCGCACTACATAGCGATCCTCTCGGGCCTGGCCATTGTAGCCTCCTCTTTTCTTCTGACCTGGGGAGCGGAACTGGCGGAGATGGAGGTCTCCAAGTCCCTGGCCCTGGCGTTCCTGGCCATCGTCACGGTCCTTCCGGAATACGCCGTAGATATGTACCTGTCCTGGATGGCCGGAAAGGATCCGGTTTATACTCACTACGCGGTGGCCAACATGACGGGGGCCAACCGCCTCATCATCGGCCTGGCCTGGGCGACTGTCGTCTTTATTTTCTGGTTCAAGACTAAGAAGAAAACCGTGGAGCTGGGGCCGCCTATCACCAATGAATTCACTTTTCTTACCCTGGCCACCCTGTACTCTTTTGTCATCCCGCTCAAAAAAAGCCTTTCCCTCGTGGATGCCGCCGTTTTTCTTCTGCTCTTCGTCGGCTATATCGTGCTGGCCTCGCGGGCCAAGGTGGAAGAACCTGATCTTGAAGGTCCCGCGGCCGAGGTCGCGCGCCTTTCGCGTTCCATGCGCCGGCTGGTGACCGTTCTTTTCTTTCTTTTTTCCTGCTTTGTAATCCTGATCTCCGCTTCCGCCTTTGCTGAAAGCCTGATTGCGACAGGGAAAATACTTAAGATCGAAGAATTTCTCCTCATCCAGTGGCTGGCCCCCCTGGCCTCGGAAGCCCCGGAATTTATCGTGGCCGCCCTCTTCGCCTTAAAGTGCAACCCGGTCAACGGGATGGGCGCACTCATCTCTTCAAAAGTAAACCAGTGGACCCTACTGGTAGGCATGATCCCCCTCGTCTTTTCCATCTCAAGAGGAAACCTTATGCCGATGCCGCTGGACGGGCGCCAGGTGGAGGAAGTGCTGTTGACCTCGGCTCAATCCTTATTCGCCATCGCCATCCTGGCGGATCTTCGGATCTCGGTCTGGGAGGCCCTGAGCCTGCTGGCTCTCTTCGTCGTCCAGCTTCTGATGCCCTGGCAGGCGGCCCGCCTCGCCTTTTCATGGGTATATATCCTGCTGGCCGTCGGGATTCTTGTTGCAAAAAGACAAAAGTTGTTCTGCCTCATCGCCTACATTACGGGGGCTTCAAAAAAACTGTGCGGGAAAGCCAAGTGCTGACGCAGCGTCGGTAAGAGCCGCTCAGGCCTTCAGGCTGCAGAATTCCTGTTCGATATCATGAATCTTGTCAAGTCTCCGCTGATGGCGCCCGCCTGCATACGCCGTCTCCAGCCAGATCCTCAGTATCTCCTGGGCCAGATGAGGAGCTGTAATGCGCTGCCCCAGCGTCAGAATATTGGCGTCGTTGTGAGATCTGGCGAAACTGGCCGAAATGACGTCGGTGCACAGGGATGCTCTAATGCCGGGCACCTTGTTGGCGGCGATGGCCATGCCCTGGCCGGTGCCGCAGATGAGGATGCCCGCCTTAAACGAGCCGGCGATTACCGCCTTGGCTACGGCGAGTGCTATATCCGGGAAATCCACCGGCGGCTCCGGCTCAAAGGTTCCGAAATCCTCAAAATGATCTCCCCGTTCGGCAAGGAATATCTTCAATTCCTCCTTCAAGGGAAAACCCGCATGATCGCTGCCAATCGCCAGTTTCATGATATTCTGCCCCTCCTGATTAACTCGTAATTTTGCGTTGGCCGTCCCCTGTTCCCGCTTCGTTAGCGGCTCTGGCCAGGCGATCCATAATGGAAACACCAAGTCCTTCCCGTGGAACCCCCTCCACCAGGACCGTGGAAATCTCTTCGTCTTCGAGATCCCGCAGCATCCTGAATAGATGGAGGGCGATCCCGTGATAATTTCCCCGCGAACCCATGACCCTAAGCGAGACATTCTCATCCGAGTACCTGTCTTCCAGAAATCCGAGGCTCTCCTCGCTTATTACCATTACCACTTTTCCCGATTTTCGATGTTCATCAGCGAGGCTCTGCAACCGTGCGACCAGGGCCGCCCCCTCTCCCTCCACGATGATGATCCGGGCGGAGGGAGTAAACCTTGGTAGTTTGGGCATACCGATATGATCGTCTGAAAGCAGAGGAGTTCTGCCGATGACCCTGGCAATCTCCTCCCGGGTGATATAGCCGGAGCGGATCAGCCTGGGCGGTTCGGTGGTGACATCAAGAACGGTGGATTCAATACCCAGGGGCGAATCGCCGGCATCCAGAATCAAATCAACTTTATCTCCCAGGTCTTTAATTATGTGCGCAAGCGTCGTCGAAGAAGGTCTGCCGGATATATTGGCGCTGGTGGCCACCAGCGGAACTTTGACTGCCCTTAAAAACTCGAGGGCCAGCGGGTGAGAGGGAACACGTATTCCGACCTTTCTCCCGCCGCCGGTGATTAGATCAGGCACATTGTCGGACTTCTCAAACACCAGGGTGATAGGACCCGGCAGGAAGCTCTGCATCAACTTTTTTCCGGTTTCAGATAAATTCTTTATAAGAGGCCCCGCAGCGGCGACGGAGGATAGGTGATAGGTCAAAGGGAGAGTGACGGGACGGCCCTTGACCTCAAAAATTCTACTGACTGCGTCCTCCATCAGCGAGTTCGCTCCCAGGCCATAGACCGTTTCCGTCGGAAAGACGACCAGTCCGCCCTTTTCGACCACCTCGGCGGCCGCTCTCAGATCTTCCTGCGACGGATGGGAGCCGCTGATAATTCTTGCTGTTTTTCCCTTTGTATCCATACGTTATTACCCCTGTATATTACTCTGCTCCTGAGTTATTCTACATAAATTTCTTCCTACCTTTGAACCGGGAGAAAAAGCTTCCGGTGCGACTAAAGGAAATCGGTTTTTTATACCGAAACTTTCGGAAGAACATCGAAACGGAGGTTGTGATGCTGACTGAACCCTATGATGCCGGTGGAAATCCATTTGGAGTTTTCTGCTCCAATCCGGACTGCGGGAACTACCTGACCCCCGAAGCGCATCCTCTCTGGTCCGAAGACTGCCCGGTGAAGGACGGCATCCTGGTCTGTCCGGCCTGCGACTCTCCCATGATGCGGCCTGAGTGATCCCCGGCACATTGCGTACCAAACAAACGGGGCAGGTCTAAACCTGCCCCGCAATTTGTTTTCACCAAGCTCTGATCAGAGCGACATTCTGCTTCTCGGATCCACGGCCCTCCCGTTCGCGTCCCGCCACTCAAAGTGCGTATGAGGCCCCGTGCTGTTGCCGGTGCTCCCTACCGCCCCGATGACGGATCCCGCGCCCACCTCCTGGCCGACCTTGATGTTGCCGAAGGCGGACATGTGGGCATAACGCGTGGTGGAACCGTCTGAATGCTTTCCCTCGACCCAGTTGCCATATCCGCCGTTATCGCTCTGCACCCTGGTTATGACGCCGTCGGCCACGCTCTTGATGGGCGTTCCGCTTGGCGCCGCCAGGTCTATTCCGTTATGTATGTAGCTGCCCCGGTTTTCTCCGAACTCCGATGTCACCCGGTAGTTGTCAATTGGTTTTACCGTCTTGCCGTTATAGGGGTTTATCTGCCCATTGATCTGGCCCGGGGCGGAGGACTGCTGTGCTCCAACCGGGGCTAAAGGCACCTGTGTAAAGGTAGGAGTCGCACTTTGAGTATTGCCCTGGCCCGGGACGCTCCTGGCGGGCTGAGCCGCATCCGGAATGGCGGCCGTCCCGAGTACATCAAGTTCCTTTTGAGTGGCCTGAAGATCCAGTAGATCCTTTTTATAGGCCTCCATGTCGCCCTTCTTAAGGTCTGCCTCAATCTTTTTGTTGAGTTCCGCTATCTTTCTCTCCAGTTCGGCCTTTTTCAACTCGGCCTCTTCCTGTTTTTTCTGTTCATCGGTCTTCTCGGTTTTCGCCTCTTCCTTGGCTTCTTTCTCCTTAAGATGCTCACTATTGAGCTCAGCCAGGGAATTCTGGCTCAGATCGGCAGAGTCTACCACTCCGGCGGAATCCGAGGAAGAAGGTTTAACTTTATCCTTGGCCGCCGCAGTAGCCTCCACCAGCTTTTTGGGATCTTCACTTGCTGCCGTAATTGCCTGGATGTTAATTGACTGAACGGGTTTTATCGCATCATTTTCTGGCATCGATGACACCCCTCTCTTGTTGCATATATTTGTTTACTTATCACGACATTTGGGTCTTGTGTCAAGAGCCTGTTTGCATTTTATATTATTCAATGATAAAATCACATTAAAATCTGCAGGAGGATTATGGCGTGAAGATCTCGCGATGGCTCCTACTCCTTCTTTCCGGCTTCCTGCTTCTCTCGGGATGCCAGGTAAAACGTAATTCTGATTACTTCCCGCTGAAAGTCGGCAATTCCTGGGAATATTCCCTTGATTTTGGAGCTTCCCTGGTACTGACCATTCCCTCGACAGAAAACATTGACGGTCACGAGTGTTTCCTGGCCGACTTTGTAGTAAAGAACTGGAGTCCCGGATGCCAGCGGGACGAATATTTTTTAACTAAGGAAGGGCTCTTCCTGGCAAGGCGCATCATGCAGCAAGGCCAGACGACGATCTCTTTCAATCCTCCTCAAAAACTCCTCGACAACACACTTAAGCCGGGCGCTTCATGGAAATGGTCGGGAGAGATCCGCACACTCGGCCCCAGGGGATCAGAGGAACAAAAAGGCGACCTCCTGACGGAGGTGGTCGGTTTTGAAAAAATCAAGGCGTTAAAGAAAACTTTCGACTGCTGCAAAATAAAAGTTTCAGGAACCGTATCCCCCGGAGTGCGCCTGGAAGAACTCAAGTGGTACTGCGATGGAGTTGGTCTGGTGAAAAACCAGGCGACGCTAACCGTTGAAGGACGCCGCCAGGTTACGAACGTGCTCCTCACCGGCTATTCACTGAAATAGAGGACACCGCATGAAGCGTCCTCCTCAGGTAATCAGGCGAAGTTCTGGGCCTGTTGCGAGATCTGTGTGTAAATCGAGGCGACGCCGTTGTGCCAGTTGCCATCCGTGGCCCATCCCGCCTGGTTTGCGGCGGCCACCTGGTTGGCGATTGAGGCGCTCTCGGAGGATCCGCCCTTGGCCCGGAGGCGGGCAAAAGTCTCGGCGCCCTTCTTGATCTGGTTCTCGATCCCGCTGAAGACGGGGTTCCTTGTTGCGTTGTTGGGATCGCTGTCATAGGCCCCCACTCCCAGCATTCCGTTAACGCCGATTCCAGTCTTCCCCCACTGGGTCTCCTGCCCGGCGATTGACAGAAGAATGAGGGGATCCACCTTGTTCTCCTTGCCGTATTTGACCATCATCTCACCGGCGCCTTTGCCGGCGGCTGGCGAGCCCTTTTTGGCCAGGAAGTCATTGATAAAATCGGCCGTCTTCCTGTCGTTCCCGCTCAGGTTGATGGGCGCCGTCGGGTTGGACTGGCTCGGGGTGATGGAACCGCCGCCGGGCGAGGACTGAGCCGGGGAGGCCGCCGGAGCCAGGGGCACCTGCGTGCAGGCAGGTGTCGCACATTGAGTGTTGCCCTGACCCGGGACACTCCTGGCGGCCTGAGTTGGAGCCGGAAGGGCGGCCGTCCCGAGAGCATCAAGTTCCTTCTGAGTGGCCTGAAGATCCTGGAGATCTTTTGTATAGGCATTCATATCGCCTTTTTTCAGGTCTTCCTCGATCTTCTTGTTAAGCTCCGCTATTTTTTTCTCCAATTCGGCCTTTTTCAGTTCGGCCTCTTCCTGCTTCTTTTGTTCATCGGTCTTGTCGCTCTTCGCCTCTTCCTTTGCTTCATTCTCCTTCAGATGCTTGCTCTTGAGATCTTCCAGGGAATCCTGGCTCAGATCGGCAGAGTCTACCACCCCGGCGGAATCGGAGGAAGAAGGCGAGACTTTATCCTTGGCCGCCGCCAGGGACTCCACCAACTTTTTAGGATCTTCAACTGCCGGCGTTCCCGTACGCGACTCCACTGGTTGGATAGCCTGCATTCCGCTTTTTTCTGTCATCGCATCCACCTCTTATCCATATTCCACTTGCTCATTTTTTATCACGACAATTTCTGAACTGGTAAAGACCCTATCCCGTAAATAGAGCAGGGACGGTTCGCAAACCGCCCCTGTTAAAATACATCCTTAATGACAGCGCTTCAGCTCTTCTGTGGAGGAGCGCCCCCTCTTCCTTTTCTTCCTCTCAGCTCTTCCAGCTTATTAACCTGTTCCGGAGTCAGGAGCTTTTTTGCATCGAGAAGACTTTTTATTCCGGCCAGTTTCATGTCGGCCTGCATTTTTTCCATCTGGCGGACCTTGACCTCAATATTTTTGTAGTCCGGATTCGAACCTCTGAGAATTTCCGCCAGCTCCAGTCCGGCAATTTTGATCTCAGCCTGCTTCCTGATGAAGTCTTTCCGTCCCTCCAGGAAAATCCTGTTGAGCTCCTCCTCCTGCTGAGGCGTCAGGTTGAGCTTCTCCTTGAGGTATGGCCCCATTCTCATCATGCCGGGGCAGGGGCCTTCTCCAGGCCTCCCGGCTTGCATCCGACCCTGCATCATAGGATTAGCCTTCTGGTGCCGTCCTGCTTCCCCCCCCGCAGCCACATCTTCAGGTGCTTCTAAAGGCACCTCATCAAACAGGTCCGGAAAACCGGGCATGTACTCCGGAATCTCCTGGGAAAGCATAAGATTCGGAGCCGGAGCGGCAAGTGGGGCGGGTTGAAAGACGACCAGAACCACCAGGAGCGCCCCAAGAGCCAGAAGAAGACTTGCTTTTTTTGCCATGATTGCACCTCCAATTTATTATGTGAGGTTAGACAACCATCCCGTTAAAAAGTTTCCGTGCGAAAGAATACACGGAAGCAGAGCTTCTTCAACGATGACTTCGGATTGAGGTTCAACTCCCAGGCCAGGGCCTTTAAACAAGAAGCCCGGCGGGAGGGAAAAACGAAGAGCCCTCTTTGTAAAGCATTCCTCCGGATAAAACTCTTCAGGCTTTTTCCGGAGACTTATCCAGCATCTTTCCAAGTCTGGCTCCGGTTTTAGCCCCGACCGATGAGAGGGCGAAGCTGCCTATAAACTTTCCAAGAAAAGCACCGACGCCGGCTCCGATGGGCCCGGCAATAAGACCACCCAGGACAGCGCCGGCCGCCGCGCCGCCGGCGTAACCCAGGACCGTCCCGGCCACTCCTCCGACTGCCGCGCCGCCGCCAACCTTGGCTATATATATCTTGTCGTCTTTCGTCAGGGCGATATCTTTGGCGTCAACTTTTTTACCGTTTATAATAACGTCGGCTTGAGGCCTCTTCCAGGTAAACTTGATAAACGGGACCGGAGCCTTGTCCTTGGGTTCAACCAATTGGATTTTCTTTATGTCTGTATCTTCCGTGCCCAGCATTTCATCAAGCGCGGCATGAGTCGAAAGGCCAACCGGGCCGGCGGCGAATGAGAGAGTCCTGGTCGCAATATCATCCGCCTTCTCCTGAGAGATTTTACCCTTCTTGACCGCGCGATTAAGATACCAGTGCACCGCATCAATGGCCATCCCGGCCGGGGCGGCCACCTTGGAAGAATAAGCTATCCCCGAGGCCAAATCCATCTTCCCGTCAAAAAGTTCCTTGGCGTCCCCCTTCTCCAGACTCTTAATAATCTTGCCTGAGCCCCGGTGAATGGTGAGAGGCCCTGAAATCGCCGAAACAGTCTCAATGGCCAGCCTGAGGCCGGGAACCTTGTCAATGACCTGACTGATTTTCTTGCCAGCTTCCCGAATCCCGGACTTGTCCATGACTTTGTCGTATAATCCCGGCTCCTCCATTTTCTTGATCGCCTCGTACTTGGCCGGATTCACCTTCTGGAGCTCGGCGGGATTCTCATGGTAAAATTTGTAGCTCTGGGCAAAATCCTCCCAGTGATTGGTGGAGGCATATAGATCAGTCGGAGTGTCTATCCAGGAATCATAAACATAGGGCGCCTTCCCCCATGGGGCTTTGCTGCTGGCGCCGAAATAGGGAACGAGGCTCTCTGAAAAATCCCTGGTGTGCCCCACTTCGTGAATAATAGTGCCTTTGTTGAATCCTTCAATGGCCAGTTCGCCTTTATCAAAATCGATGGGATGCATGAAAAAGAGATTTCTGGCCAGCCCCGCGTAATTCATGTCATTGGCCAGGTTAGGATTGACGGTGATGAACTCCGTAGAGACAACGCTCTTAAGCGGAAGTTGATCCAGGGTTTTCTCAATCAACTCTCTCTCCGCGGCGGTGGCATTTCTAATTGAAGGGTAAAGGAATTTCGGGAGAGCCTGAAGTGCTTTGCCGGCGGCATGAACAGGTTTCATCAAAATACCGAGGACCCTGGAGGTCGGACTTTGGCCCTGTTCGGGGCCGGAGGCTGCGCTCACCGCGCTCATCCTGACGCTCTCTTTCACATCCTGCGGCGCCTGCGAAACCTCCCTTGCACCCTGAACCGCACCTGGCTGATCTTTTTGGCCCGGCTTGGAAACTTTTTTGTCAATGGACAAGGCATGTTGAAATGATTTTTTTACGCTGCTGCCGATATGCTTGAGGCTATCGGCAACTTCAGCCTTTTTCTTTGAGCTGACCTCCTCCAGAACCATAGCTCCGATGGACCCGGCCAGCCCGCCGATGACGGGGCCATAAATCCCACCGATGAGCCCAAACCCAATCGCCGCCCCGATAATAAATCCAGAGTAGGTTCCGGTTGCCTTCTTCATCACGGCAGCACCGCCCTTGGCCGAACGGGCAAAAGCTATGCGGATCCTGTCTTCTCTGGTAAAATTGCTTTTTTCAACTGAATCATGCGGACGAGCGGCCCCGGGCTCCTCCGTCTTTACCTTGGCCTTGCGGTGCACAGCCGCCCGCTCGACATGGCCGACCGGCGCCTCATGTATCCTGTTCAGAGAGTCCATACATACCCTCCTCATCGCCTCTTCGTGTTGATTTACATATTAACATATTATTTGCTAAAAATCAATCGGAATCCTGGCAAAGATTTTGACGCAAACGCAAAACCAGGGCTCTCTACTGAAACATTGAAACATATGATATAATAGGGGTGAAAGAATCAGGAATTCTACGAAATAAACATACGTTATTTCACGGCAGCCTGCTATGCCGATAAAAGAAGGGACGTAAGCATGGTAAACAGCAAAAAGGGCAACAAAGGTTTTACCCTTATCGAGCTTATAATCGTATTTGCAATCATTGCCATCCTGGCGGCCATACTCGTTCCCAATTTCCTGAAAGCCAGATCCCGGAGTCAGCTCGCAGCCTGTGAATCCAATCTTAAGAACCTGGGGACCGCGCTGGAGCTGTACTCGGTTGATAACTCCAGCCGCTATCCGGCGACCGGTCAGTTGACTGCGAAGCTGGTTCCTGAATATTTAAAGAACATCCCTAAATGCCCTGCGGCGGGTTCGGACCCTTATTCGCCCGGGTACACTGCGGCGGCGTCTCCGGATGCCTACTCTATGTATTGCGGCGGTAATGTTCACCAACAGGCGGATATTTCTCTTCCAAACTATCCGCAGTATACCTCGAGCGCCGGACTGATTATAAAGTAGGCTGAGATAAAATTCGAAATATGAGTGGCAATCATTATCTATTGCTCAAGGCCATTAATCCCAAAATAAACCGCTTAAGGAAAGCCGCAGGAAATTCAGACGCTAAATCCTTAAGTCCGGTGAATTAAGAAGCCGGAACCCGGCAAAAGACAAAAAGGCAGGGGGCAGGATTCCGGCAAGGCGGAGGGAATTCTAGGATTGTGAAAGACTGTTTCTTTAATTTCTGAAAGGGGGAGTTTTCATGGATAAGAAGTTTTGGGCGCTTGTTGCTCTTCTGCTTGTTACCCTGTTTTGGACCTGGGCACCGACCGCCCTTGCGCAGGAGCAGGTGGAATCACCGCCCATCTCCCCTGCCGGAACCGAACAAGTGCCTATGCCTGCGGCATCTCCGCCTGCGTCTGAAAAGCAGAAAGTAGCGGTGCTCAATTTCGATATTAATTCCTCTGAGAAGCTCGAATATCTTACGGATTCCATCCCGCAGATGATACTTCCGGTCCTTACGGCCTCCAATCGCATCGAAGTCGTCAGCCAGATCAAGATGATGGAAGCGATGGAGAAGCTTAACCTGGGCTCCGAAGCAGCAATTAACGATAAGAACGCCATCGATATTGGAAAAGCTGCTGAGGCGAAGTACGTCGTCGCGGGCAGCCTGACCACCATTCAGTCGGAGATCAGTCTGGATGCGCGCATCCTGGAGGTGGAGACGGGCGACCTTAAAAAGGCGATCAAGCTCCGCTCCAAAGGCCTGGACAGCATAATGGAACTCGTGGATCTCCTCGGAAAGAATATTGTGGCCTGGTTCGAAGGCAGAGAGAGCGAGACCCGGGTGATCCATCGCTCTACGGGGGAACTAAGTATCACCCTCTTTGCCGGTACGCAGGAGTTGGAAGAGGGAAAGTTCAAGGTCTTTCTTAACAACAAGCATGTGGGCGATTCTCTCCAGTCGAAGAAGGAAAAGAAAGAGGTTCGCAAGGGCAAGATAGAGGATGAATATAACTATTCCTACTCTGTCCCGGTGGACGTCGGCGTCTATGCCGTTAAGATCGTCTGGAAGACTAAGGCGCGGGGGATGTTCGGCAAGTCAAAGGAGTCATCGAAACAGTGGGACAACATCGAGATCGTCGAAGGCCGTGGGCAGAAATTGGAACACACGATATAACGGCCTCTTCGACGCCGCCACTTTTATACCGGACGCCGGCCTTCGGGTCGGCGTCTTTTTTAAATTTCATTAGTGACACGGAGGTTTTCCTGCAAAAGAAAGCGAAATTTACTATTGATAGAAAGGGGAATATGCGATGAAAAAAATCTTTACCTTTTTTCTCCTCTTATTTCTTCTTGCATCCTGCGCCTATGCCCAGGAAAATTTACAGGTCACCCTGAAAAATCGAATCACCGGGACGACCTCCGATCCCGTCTTAAGCCAGTCCCACATTCTCACGGTGGAGCTTGCCAACCAGAAAAGTGAGCCCATCCGGCTTAACCACAGGAACTTTATCCTGCTGAGCGCCGGCGGACAGCGCTTCATAAGCGTGAAATACCGCACCCGCTCCCGCTTTTACGGAGACAAGGGGACGCCGGACGCCCTCATGATCGAGCCGGGAAAGAGTCAGGAAATAGATCTGACTTTCAACCTTCCCCCCAGCGAATCCCCTGCCACCCTCCTCGTTCAGGGAAAACGGGGGGTTATTCTGGGAAAGCTGGAGCTTCGTTAGAAGTGCCTGGAGTCAGTGCAGACACCTTTTTGCTATAAAACGCCGCAAACTTTTTTTTATAATCGGAACAGTTCAAGGAGGCGGCTGGAGACTTTCAGTTATTTGCACCTTCGGTCTAATTTCCCCGCTTTTCAAATCTTTCCTTTCTCCCCGGATCTTGAAGCATCCCATAAGCTCTTTTTCCCCGCCTGAAAAAAGGGACAAATCGGAAACATATATTTAACAAAGCGGCAACAACGCGTTAACATTCTTAATGAGATTTCAATATGGTTGTGTTATCCTTGAAGCAGAGAAAGCATGCTTGAGGAAATCAACGAAGTTAGAAAGGGGTGGTAGGGTTTCTCTAAAGTACGCACCATCGGTGCATGCCCTGGAAGGCAATAAAATTGAAAGTGGGGTGTAAGATATGGCTACAGGAATAAAATCCACTATAAACACGGGATCAGGAACTTTACAAACCCCGCCCGGCAGGAGCCACGGTGCCGCTCAGGCGCACGGTGGCTCTTATTTTGAAAAGATTAAAGAGTCCTGGAACAGGCTGAATATGAAAAAGAAGTTCATTATAGCGATAATGGGTGTAGGCCTGGTGTTGACATTCACGGGATTCAACCTTTATTCCAGAGCAACCGGATATATAGAGCTTTATCCGCAGCAGAAACCGACGGTCCAGGATACCAGGGAGATAACTCTCAGGCTGGCCCAGATGAAAATCCCCTACAAAGAGGAAGAGGGAGGAGCCGGCATCCTGGTCCCGCCGTCAATGAGATCCAGGGCGCAGTTCAACCTGGCCGGTTACGGGCTTCCTCACCGGCCGGTCTATACGATGGAAAATGAAGGGAGCGGGTTGAATTTTATAGATCAAGAGAAAAGAAAATATATGTTGAACCTCCAGAAACAGGCGGATATAATACTGGCCTTGCGCTCCATGGAAGGGATAGCCGATGCCAACGTGCAGCTTGTTCCGGCCGAAGATAATGCCATTGAAAATGATTCCAAGCCCGCCAAGGCAGCCGTGATGCTGGAGCTCCTGCCGGGAGCGAGACTGTCTACCGAGCAGGTAAAAGGCATAGTCCGATTTGTGTCCAATTCGATAGGGAGCCTCACCCCTATGAATGTCACCCTCGTTGATCGGGATGGAAGAATCCTTAATGATGAAAACCTGATGGCTGAAGAAAATCATACCTTGTCGAATAATGCCGTTCAAAAACAAACCGACGTAGAGAAGATCAAGGAACAGAAAGCCCAGAGCATGCTGGACAAATCCCTGGGTCCCAACAAGGCATGGGTGAGAATCTCTGTCACCATGGATTTCGACGAGAGCGAGACGGTAAGCGAAAGATACGGCCCTCCCGGTCATCAGGAAGGCTCCCAGGCGGAAAGAGAGACAAAAGAAATTGAAACTTTCTTTCAGAACCATGTGGATCCCGCTAATGTCCATCAAATCGCTCTACAGGGCGAAGATGCACTTAAAAACATGGATTATAAAAAAGAAAAATCTGCCGTACTAAGACATATCGACAAAGTGAAAGAGACTAAAGTAAAAAGAGAACCTTCTATTCAGAAGATTACCGCCAGCGTTGCCGTTGACAGCCTTAGTTCTGTGGACATAGAAAAGGTACGAAAAACGGTGGCCGGAGCCATCGGCATAGATGAAGCCCGGGGAGATAAGATCTATGTAGCCAGTTTTCCGTTCCCTGTTAATTTATATCAAAAGCTGAGAGAAGACATGCTGGATAGAAATGGTCTCCCTTTAAAATCTGAAGACGGAGTAAATCGGTCCCTGTTCTTTTTTTCTCTCTTTGCCATTGCCTTACTCATGTTGATCGCCACCATCTTTTTCCTGAAGCAGAGGATTGTCCGGGTGGAAAATTCAAAACCGGTTCTCTCTATGAGCCCGGCTGAAACATTGAGCCCCCTCTCAGATTTTCTGCACGACAAAAGAGGCGCGGCAGTGCTTGCGCCCGATACCAGGATAAATACAAACGAGCGCCTGGAAAAACTCGCCCGGGAAAAAGCCCCCAAACTGGCTGAGATGCTTAAAAGCACCTGGCTGGTGGAAAAGTAAAAAGGGGTCAGTTTGACATAATGGCCCATGCATCTAATATCTTAGATGCATGGGCAGATCTCTATATATCAGGTCAAGAGGGTCAAAGGTCCAATCTTCATCCTTGATAATTCAGAAACATGGAATCAGTAATTCAAATAACATGGAAGGATTCATAAAAGCCCTCTCGTATTACTTGAGAGAAACATGAAAGGAGACATGATAACATGAGAAAGTTTATCGTTTTGACAGTGATTCTCCTTGGGTTGAACTTGTGTTCCGCCTACGCGCAGGATACAACATCACGGCGGGCACTGGCAGAGGAACTCCTGAAACAGATGAATGTGCAGGATACAATAAACAAGTCGTTCGAAATGATCAAGCAAATGATACCGGCACAATTGGAGAAAATAAAGCAGGCGACCGGCCAGACAGACCTGCCGCCGAGCGTGACCGCCCCTGTGAACAAAATATTTGATGAGATGGCTCAGGAACTGCAATGGGAAAAACTGAAGGACGACTACATCACGCTCTATGCCGAAACTTTTACAGAAGAAGAACTCAGGGGAATTATCGCCTTCTACAAGTCGCCCGCCGGACAGGCGTTCCAACAAAAGCAACCCGAACTGATGAGACGTTCAATGGAGTTGAGTCAACAACGAATGGTCGAAATCATGCCAAAAATTCAAGCTATATTAATGGACATGAAAGGAAGCTTGAAAATTCCGGCATACATGGTCATTCAAACTCGGATACGTGATGCTGCTCTTTATGAGCAGTACATCCGGGAAATCGGACCGCTTGTGGCTGAATACGGAGGACGCTTCCTTGTTCGAGGCGGGAAGGTTACCTCTGTCGGAGGCGGATGGAATCCGGAGCGCATGATCATCCTGGCGTTCCCCTCGGAAGACCAGGCGAAAGAATGGCTTTCCTCTGCAGAGTATCGGGAAATTTCACCTCTTCGTGAAAAAAGCTCGTACACAAAAACGGTACTGCTTGAAGGCTTCCAGGATATGCGCTGAGTGTCCGCGGTTTTCAGGCCCATCCGTGATGTTACTCCCGTTCGCCGGGGACATAGGGGAGGCCGAGGGCCTCGGGTGCGGACATCTTTCTCCTTGCTTTTTCGCCAGAGGAGAACAGAAGCACGAACAGAGTAAATACGTAAGGGGTCATCAGGAGGATCGGCGCCGGAATGTGGGCACCAGCCGCCTGGATCTTGAACTGAAGCGAGTCCAGACCTCCGAAGAGGTAGGCGCCCAGAGCCGCCCTGAGCGGATTCCACCCGCCGAAGATTACCAACGCGAGCGCAATCCATCCCCTACCAGCGCTCATTCCTTCGATCCACTGGTTGTTGTAAGCCAGTGAGAGATACGCCCCGCCGAGCCCGGCCATCGCTCCGCCGAAGAGCACTGACATCCAGCGCACCCGCCCCGCATTCACGCCTGAACTTTCAGCCGCCTGCGGGTTTTCTCCGCAGGAAAGCAGCATTAGACCGCCCCTGGTGCGAAAGAGGTAAATAAAGGACAGGAAAATGAGCAGATAGGACAGGTACACCAGGGCGTTTTGACGGAAAAAGATTCCGCCCAGGAAAGGGATTTTTTCGAGGATCGGAATTGGTATCTCCTGGAAGAGCCGGCCTGGAATCCCCACCATGTTCTTCCCTAGGACGCCTGAGAGGCCCGTTCCAAAAAAGGTGAGGGATAGTCCCGACACCACCTGATCGGCCCGCAGGCTGACGGACAGAAAGGCGTGAATGGCCCCCAGCAGGAGGCCCATTAGGAGTCCTGCCCCCACTCCCGCCCAGAGGCTCCCTGTCATCTGAGCGACGGCGAAGGCTGAAAGCGCCCCTGATAAAAGGATGCCCTCTATTCCAAGGTTTAGAACTCCCGCGCGCTCCGTGAAAATTTCTCCAATCGTCGCAAACACGAGGGGCGTTCCCGCCCTGAGAGCCCCGGCCAGAAGCGTGGCAGCGAAATTTCCGGCTTCAACCATCATGGGCGCCTCCGGTTTCGCGGGATGTCTTGTCATGCACTATCTTGAGCTGGTAGGTGCGGAAGAGCTCCCCGCCGAGGATGAAGAAAAGGAGGCTCCCTTGAAGGAGGTAAGAGAAGGCCGTGGGGAGGCCCGTCGAGATTTGAAGCTGCTCGCTCCCCACCAGGAGCCCGCCGAAGAGCACTGAGACGAGCACGGTGCCAAGGGGATTGAGGCTTGAGAGCCAGGCGATGATGATGGCCGTGTAACCGTAGCCTGGGGAAAATCCATGCTGGAGCCGGTGTTGAATGCCGGCGATCTCGGAAAAACCGGCGAGGCCGGCAATGCCTCCGCTTAAGGCCATCACCAGGAGGATGGTGCCGGGAAGGTTCACCCCCCCGTAGCGGGCCGCCCGGGGATTGCCTCCGCTCACCCGAAGCTCGTAGCCCCAGCGCGTCCGGGTCATTACGTACCAGACCAGGAAGACCAGCAGGAGCCCGATAACGAGGCCGAAGTGAAGACGGACTCCGGGAAAGGCAGGAAGATGCGCTTCCGCAAGAAAGGCGGGGGTGAGGGGAAAGCCGTAGCCTTTGGGATCTTTCCAGGGTCCATAAACGAGGTAGTCCACGAAGAATACGGCGATGTAGTTCATCATGAGAGAGGTAAGAATCTCGCTCACGCCGAGATAGGCCCGGAGAAAACCCGGGATGCCGCCCCAGACGGCCCCCGCTGCGAATGCGGCCAGGCCCATGAGTGGCAGGGTGAGAAAATCGGGAATTGCCTCCGCGCGAAGGGCGACGAAGGAGGCAGCCGCAGCGCCCAGGTAGATCTGTCCTTCCGCCCCGATGTTCCAGAGAGCGACCCGGAATGAGAGGCCCACCGCGAGGCCCGCGATGATAAGAGGCGTGGTTTTGACCAGCGTCTCGGTCAATTCGTAGCCGCCTCCGAAGGCACCTTTCAGCATCTGGAGATAGGCCTGAAGCGGAGCGTGCCCCGCCGCCTTGAGGAGCACGGCGCCGAAGATGAGAGCGAGAAGTAAAGAAACGATAAAATTGAGGAGGCCCGCACAGGCAGGCGCCTTTAGGCGCTTCTCCAGAATTATTCTCACGGGTTCCCCCCTTCCTTGTCTCCTGAAATATTTATGATAATACCCGCCATCTGCGGTTTCATTTACATGATGCCTGCGCGATCCCGCCCATGAGAAGGCCGATCTCCCCTCTGGCGACCTTTCCGGGCTCGATGATCCCGGCAATTTGTCCTTCAAAAAGGACGGCCACCCGGTCCGAAAGTTCCAGCACTTCATCCAGGTCTTCGGAGATGAGGAGTATGGCCGTTCCCTGCGCCCGCTCGGAAAGAAGCACCCTGCGGATATGCTCGGTGGCCCCGATATCGAGCCCGCGGGTGGGGGAAGAGGCGATGATGAGACGCGGACGGCCGGATGTCTCCCGGCCCAGAACAATCTTCTGAAGGTTGCCGCCTGAGAGGAGGCGGACCGGGCTTCCCGGGTCGGACGACCGGATGTCGAAACGGGCGATGAGTTCTTCGCCGAATCTTTTTATGGCTGCCCTGTCCATTATTAAAGGCGAACCGAACGCCGGGTCGCGCTGTCTGCCCAGGATGGCGTTGTCGAAAAGGTCGAGGCAAGGCACAAGGCCTGTCCCCAGCCGGTCTTCCGGGATGTAGCGCAGGCCCGCCGAGCGCCGCGCCGCAGGGGAATCCCTGGTGACATCCCGCCCGGAGAGCAGGATTTTTCCGCCTGAGATCCGGCGAAGTCCCGCAATGGCCTCCGCCATCTCCCGTTGGCCGTTTCCTGAAACTCCGGCGACGCCCAGAATTTCTTTTTCCCGGATCCCGAAGGTGACTCCCCGGAGGGCCTTAAGACCCCGGTCGTTGAGGGCGCAAAGCCTTTCGACCCGGAGCACCTCTGCACCCGGCGAAAGTGTTTCCCTGTCAAGGACCGGCAGAGCTTCCTTCCCCACCATGAGGCAGGCCAGTTCCTTCTGCGAAGTCTCTTTTGTCCGGACGACTCCGGCCGTTCTCCCGCTGCGGAGCACCTGGACCCGATTGGAAAGGCGCAGGACTTCCTCCAGTTTATGCGTGATGAAGACGGCGGAGCAGCCTTTTTCCCGAAGGCGTTCCAGGGTCAGAAAAAACTTTTCTGATTCCTGCGGAGTCAGGACCGCCGTCGGCTCATCTAGGATGAGGATTCGGGCGTTTTGCATGAGGGCCTTGAGAATCTCCACCCTCTGCTGCTCCCCTACCGACAGGTCCTGAATGCAGGCGTCCGGATTCACCGCGAGGCCGAAGCGGTCAGATGTTTCCGCGATAATTGATTTAAGCTTTTTATTTTCCAGGAAAAAACCGGACTGCGGAAGTCCAAGGGCGATATTTTCGAAGACGGTGTGTTTTCTGACCAGCATGAAGTGCTGGTGCACCATGCCGATCCCGGCGGCGGCGGCGTCACGGGGGGAGCGGAAAAAGACCCTTTCCCCTTCGATGCGGACTTCTCCCTCGTCTGGCCGGTAGAGCCCGGCCAGAATGTTCATGAGAGTGGACTTGCCCGCGCCGTTTTCTCCCAACAGAGCCAGCACTTCGCCCCGGTTGAGCGCCAGATCTACGCATGAGTTGGCGATAATGCCCGGAAAGCGCTTGGTAATCCCCCGCATCTCGACAAGAGGCGACCGGTTATCCAAAAGAAACCTCCGGTTCCAAGCTGACAGCCGTCAGCTCTCTGCCGTCAGCTATTTCTTAATCTCCCCTTCTACGCCCTCAACGAACCAGTCGAGATTCTTGATCTGCTCGTCGGTCAGCTTCTCTTTTTCCTTGACTTTAAGCTCGCCATTCTGGTCGCGGATGGGGCCCCAGAAGACATCCCACTGGCCCTCTTCGATGAGAGCGCGTTTGCTGGCGACGAGGGCCTTGGCTTCCTTAGAAACATGCGGGCCAAAAGGAGCCAAATCCACAATGCCCTCCTTGAGGCCGCCGAAGTATTTTTCCGGCTTCCAGGTGCCGTCCTTGATGGCCTGGAAGACCGCAGCGTAGTACTTGTCCCAGTGCCAGATGGGCGCGGTAAGGAAGCCCTCGGGGGCGAATTTTCTCATGTCCGTATCGTAGCCGATGGAGAAACACATCCGCTTCTCGGCGGCCATGAGGGCCGCAGCTGTGTCCTGATGCTGGGCTATTACATCCGCCTGAAGATCCATTAGGACTTCGGCGGCCTCCCGCTCCTTGGCGGGATCATACCAGGAGTGGGTCCAGATGACCTTTACCTTTGCCTTTGGGTTGACCTCGCGCACGCCGATGGTAAAAGCGTCTATGCCCTGGATCACTTCCGGAATGGGATGAGCGGCCAAATAACCGATGATGTTGGTCCTCGTCCTCAGCCCCGCCACCAGTCCGGACAGGTAGCGCGGCTGGTAGATGCGGCCGAAGAAGGTGTCCATATTACGGGCGGTTTTGTAACCGGAGCAGTGCAGGAAGATGGTATCCGGGTTGGCGCGGGCGGCATTCTGGACGAAATCCATGTAGCCGAAGCTGGTGGCCACGATGACCTGGTATCCTTCCTGGGCATACTTGCTCATGACCCGCTCGGAATCGGCGCTCTCGGTTACATTCTCAATGAAGGAGGTCTGAAGAAAGGGAAGAGCCTTCTCCACTTTCTTCCTGGCAATATCGTGAGAGAGAGTCCAGCCGGCGTCACCGACCGGGCCTATGTAGATGAAAGCCACCTTGAGCTTTCCGTCCGGGCCGAGCTTGACTTTAGGAGGGCTGTCGCCCTTCAGAGAGAAACCGGCGGAAACGCTTCCCTCCTTTTCTTTGCGGGAGCAGGCCGATAGAAAAAGGAGTGAAAACAGAAACAGGCCCAAAAGCATGCAAATTGAGATTTTTTTCATTACGATCCTCCTGAGAAAAGATAGGCCATAGTTCTACGGTTGCCCCGTAATACCTTTTTCACACAGCCTTGATCGTCACCAAATACAATACATTACATTTGAAACAGAATTATTGCTGGTTTATGCGGGTAAGGCCGGAGCCGCGGGCGGAGGAGAGGGCGCGGTCGTATTCCTCTTTGGTAATTTGGCGGTTGATCTCGGGGAATTCACTTGCTCGATATAACGGGTAATACTGCATCATGACGGTGATAAAAGTGTTCGGTGAGATTTCGTTGGCAATCCAGCGGAAGATTTCGGAGCAGTTGCCCAAGTCATCGGGCATGACCAGGTGCCGAACCATGAGGCCGCGTTTCGCCCAATGCTGCTCATCCAGCGCTAGGTCGCCTACCTGCCGATGCATCTCTTTGATGGCTTCTCGGGCGACTTCGGGATAATTGCGAACACCGCAATATTTAAAGGCAAGCTCTTCATCCCAGAATTTGAAATCAGGAAGATAAATGTCCACAATGCCTTCCAACTTTTTTAGGGTTTCTACTGATTCATACCCGCCGCAGTTATAGGCGACGGAAAGCTTCAGGTCCTTGGCCCTGGCGATTTTCCAGGCTTCAATAAGATAATCAACTTGATGAGAAGGGCTCACCCAGTTCAGTGTTTGGCAGCCCCTTTTGTTCTGAAGATCAAGCATCATCTTGGCCAGGTCTTCGATGCTACATTCCTCGCCCTTCCCTTCAATGTTGATGTCAAAATTCTGGCAGAAGACGCAGCGCATGTTGCAGCCGGAGAGAAAAAGCATTCCGGAACCATACACTCCGCAGAGGCAACGCTCTTCCACCGAGTTGGGCTGAATATGGGAAATCTTCGGGCGAGCGCCTACCTGGCAAAAGCCAACCTCGCCGTTATCGCGATCTATGCCGCATTCATGCGGGCAGAGGGTGCAGGGCATGCTACAGGTTTCCGGCTATTTCAAATATAGCTAGTTCATTGACTCCCAATAATTTAAGAACTTCTTTTTCCTGTTCATGTTCAAAATACCGTAGAAATTGTTCCGTCCAGCATTCAAGCCCACCGTCATCAAGCGTCTCGCACTTCCACCAAGGGCAGCTTTTTATCTTCTCTCTTCCAATCTTATCTACTATTTCCGGAGAAAATAAATTGAAAGGTGTTAACTTGGGGCAGGTATTATCCCAGACTTCTAGAGCAGGAATAATGGTCACCAGATAAGGACGGAGCCTCGTATAGGTGTGTTTACAGAGTTCCACAAGGCGGGGAATCTTGATGCCGACTTCCTCCTCCCAATCCATGACTTCAATTCTATAGGATTCGTCTCTTCGGAGTTTTTCTTTTCCTCTCTCTGAATCAAGCCTATCCGGCGCCCATGATGGTAAACCAGTATGAAAGTTATACAAAAAGATAAAATTGTCGATTTGAAGATTGAACAAGATGCCTTGTTTAAGGTAGTTTACATCTAGAAATTCCCAATTGAGTCCTTCATCTTCATATGAAATGCCTGGGGTGGCTCCAGGCACAACAGGAAATTCTAAATTGATAGATCCTCCTGGTCTTGCCGTCACCAGTTCCAGCGCTCGTGCCAATTTCGAACCATCGGGGTCTCCAGGCACTTTCTCATGGCCGTGAGCAATCTCTCCTTCCGAATCCACATAACGATAACGGCCGTTGTAAAAGTTATACTTGGCTCCCTGTTCAAGAAGACAATTGACAACCTCCTTCGCAATCGCGGGGTCATGTCCTTTCTGCCGACAGACAAAAATAGGCGTCCATGTACGTACACTCATTTTCTTACCTCATTTAAAATAATGTTGACCGCACCCCTTTTTTCACCAACCTGAGTTTAGAAATTCACGCTACCTCGGCTAACACCTCCTTTCGCAGAAATTCCATCGGAGAAAGCATATTTAATGAGCTGTGAGGACGGTTTCTGTTGTAATCTAACCGCCATTCTTCAATACGGTCCCGGGCATCATTTAGGCTCATAAACCAATGCTCATTCAGGCATTCGTCCCTAAATCTGCCGATAAAGCTTTCTGTATACGCATTCTCTATGGGTTTGCCTGGCCGAATGTAACATATTTTAACCCCGTTCCGGCTCGCCCATTCGTCAAAGGCCTTGCTGGTCAGTTCCGGGCCGTTGTCCACCACGATCATCTCCGGTAAGCCTTTCGTTTCTTTCAACCGCTCAAGATGCTTCACGACTGACGTCCCAGGTATTGAAGTATCCACCTTAATGGGCAAAGCTTCCCGAGAAAATACATCCAGAACACAAAGGCACCTGAATCTGCGGGCATTCCAGAGGCTGTCAGAGGCAAAATCCAGACCCCAGATGTGATTGACTCTCTCCGCTTTCGGCAACTCAAGTCTCAGAATCCCAGTCATCTTCTTTCTCTTTTTGGTCCTGATTGATAGCCCCTCTTGACGATATATGCGCTCAGTCCTCTTGTGATTTTGCACCAGGCCTTCCCTTCGGAGTATGCTGTGCAGCCGGCGACAACCGTATCTTCGCTTTTCCTGGGCTAGTTCACGCAATCTCTTGAGAATTTCCTCCTCATTGTTGGGTTTTGGATGGTACCGGTATGAAGAACGACATATTTCAATCAACTTACAGGCTCGGTTCTCACTCAGCCCAAAGCTTTGCCTTATGTCGGAGACAGCTCCGCACTTTGCTTTGGGCTTCAGTATTTTTTTGAGATAACGTGTTTCAGTGCCTGGATGTCCAGTGCCTGGTCTGCTACGATATGCTTTAATTTTCGATTTTCTTCTTCCAGCTGCTTCAGGCGCCTTAAATCACTGACTGCCAGACCGCCGTATTTCGCCTTCCAGTTGTAGTATGTGGCATCGCTTATGCCGTGATTGCGACAGACCTCGCCAACGGCCATCCCGGATTCAACTTCCTTCAAAACACGGACGATTTGTTCTTCAGAAAATCTCTTCTTCATAAGTCCCCCTTTCACAACTTGATTATACCAAAAATTCTAAATCAAAGTTGTATAGTTTTCAGGGGACGGGTCAGTCAAGCCAAAGTTCCTTGAATGAGCCGTCGGCTTTCTCTTCCCGGATGGTTCCGTTCACGAAGAGGGTCGTTGTGACTTTCGCTTCTCCTGTGCCCTCTTCAACAATCCGGGTGCCGTCGGAAAGCAGGCAAAAAAAAATAGACCCAACTTTTTCCGGGAAAAGTGGATCTGTGGAAATGAAATTATTGCTGGTTTATGCGGGTAAGGCCGGAGCCGTGGGCGGAGGTGAGGGCGTGGTCATATTCTTCTTTGGTGATGTGGCGGTTTAGCTCGGGGAATTCTGAGGCCCGATATAACGGGGAATACTGCATCATGACAGTGATAAAAGTATTCGGGGAAATTTCGTTGGCAATCCAGCGGAAGATTTCGGAGCAGTTGCCCAAGTCATCAGGCATTACCAGGTGCCGCACCATAAGGCCGCGTTTCGCCCAATGCTGCTCATCCAGCACAAGATCGCCCACCTGCCGGTGCATCTCTTTGATGGCGGCTTTGGCGACTTCAGGATAATTGTGAACTCCGCAGTATTTGGAAGCAAGCTCTTCATCCCAGAACTTAAAATCTGGAAGGTAGATGTCCACGATGCCTTCCAGCTTGCGAAGTGTCTCTACCGATTCATACCCGCCGCAGTTATAGACGACCGGAAGCTTCAGACCCTTGGCCCTAGCGATTTTCCAGGCATCAATTAGATAATCAACCTGATGAGAAGGGCTCACCCAGTTCAAAGTCTGGCAGCCTCTTTTGTTCTGGAGATCAAGCATCATCCCGGCCAAGTCTTCTATGCTGCACTCTTCGCCCTCCCCTTCAATGTTGATGTCGAAATTCTGGCAAAAAACACAGCGCATGTTGCAGCCGGAGAGAAAAAGCATGCCGGAACCATACACTCCGCAGAGGCAACGCTCTTCAACCGAGTTGGGCTGGATATGGGATACCTTTGGACGGCCGCCGACCTGGCAGAATCCAGCCCCGCCATTGCCTCTATCTATGTCGCATTCATGCGGGCAAAGGGCGCATCTATTTTTTGTCATAAAATGAGCGAAAATCGTCGGTCATAGCCACTATTTTTTCGTCAGGTATTTCTTCTGGTTTAAGACTACTGACCCTAAGCTGCATGCCCGCTGTCACCCAATCACCAACAGAAAGCGGGAATTTAAATTTATCCTTAATGGGGTACTGCCAACAATAAATCGGGATACCTGTGTCAACGAGAATCTGCTCATTACTTGTAATAAATTCAAGAATCTCCCCTGAGATTTTACGTTGCTCCGGGGGGAAATTGGCGGTTTTTAAAAAGAATTTTTCTTTCAGGGGACTAAGAGAGGGTCTGCTATGACAATACATACAAAAATAAAGCATATCACCAGGCTTTGCTTTGTCATAAACGGATCCAAAATCAGCCGGCTCCCATAGCCAAATGTTTTCTGATATATGAAAAAATCCTATTTCAATAATTCCTTCTTGGAAATGTTTTCCCGGGACAGGTTCTTGGCCTTCAGGCAAAGCTTGAATAAATTCCAGTTCATAATTCAATAATTTCCCACGAATGTACCAGTATTCCGCTTCCGTTTTTGCCGTCTCGTCAAACCTTTTAATCCTGATAAAGTTTGCCAATTCTTTCATTGATAACACCTCATTCGATTTTTACTATATGCACAAGTTCAGCCTACAGCTTAATATACATTAAATATTTCTCCTTTTATGCCCTCTTCTATTATGACACCAGCACTATTTTTATTATCCCCCCATGTATTTATTACTATCCGTAGCGTATCCGTTTTGCCAGTCGGTCCAGTCATTAGAACATTCATCCCTGATCGAGCATCCAGTGTTCCTCCTGGTTTAAGGGCATCCATGACAAATTTTATCACCGCTTCCTTTGAATTCGGAAGTCCAAAACGTTGAGCAATTTCCTCGGCATGTGGCATTAAGTGAGTTGGGTTTATTCTTGTTGCCCAATGCTTCCATCTAGCTCCCCTTAGAACAACAGTATTCTCTATAGTTTGGGCGTTAATTCCTGTGCCTATTTCTATCTTGTTGCCTGGCATAGATTGTATTGCCATTAATTCCTCTGGCCCGCCACTCACAAGCGCAGCTTTTGCATCTTTTCCAAGTTTCGCCAGAAATTCAACAACCTTGCTTAAACCCATATCGCCGCAAGAAAGTATTTTCTTTATTTTTAATGCATTACCTGCAACGAGCTTAATTATTTCCACAATTTTTTCTGCCTGTTTCGCAGTGGATAACCCCATGGTTTTTATACCATTCCCTATATCCCCAAGTACCTGCATCGCAGTTTTGCCCAGGGTTTTTGCAAGGCGTCCTACATATTGAACCATATTAGAAGTCATTTGAGCCGCTTTTGCTCCATTGCCCCACACTTTTAAAGCGATATCCTGAAGCACTTTTGTTGAACGGGCAATATCTTTGGCCGCCTGGCCCCAACCGCGTATTGTATTTAAGATTTCACCCGACCTGATGCTTTTGAAAAGCCCGAGAATACCATCTTTTACTCTATTAGCCGTGCCAACACCAACAAGCGTAGCCATCGTGGCAAAGGTGTGTCCGAAAATATATCCTCTTTGGCGAGCTCCATCGGGGCTGTCGGGAATACTCATCATGCTATCCGTATCCATACCCGTGAAAAATGTAGCTGTAAATTCCGTCCAATCCATGCCCATCAACGATGAAACGAACGACCTCATGCCTTTCCAAACATTTGAAGGCTCTCCGGCGCCTTGCACAATTTCGCCACCCTCTGTATTATTCAACCCGTTCAGATCTTTTCTCAATTCCTTTATCTGGAGGTATTCCGAAGCAGCTTTTTCTATTCTCTTCTGCGCCTTAACAAGCAACGCTGGTTTCCAATTGTTTTCAAAGTACTCCGGAAAGAGATTTTCCAGATCGCCATATTCTTCCATGTAAACGCCGGCAGCTACATTTTCAACAAAACCGGTTTTTAAGACTTCACTCAAAGCTTCCTGGGCCAATTCACGCACTTCTTTTGTTATTATAGCATCGATAGCGCCTGTTACCGTCCCTATTAAGAACTCTTTTGTGGCTACATCCTTAATTGAATTTCCCAAGAGTTTTGTGAACTCTATAACAGTGGCACCAAATTCGGAATTGGAGAATTTTTCGATATACCAGGTGTAGAGCTTATCATAAATACTGTCTTCTATACTGGCGCGGGCAGCAGCGTCTATCCCAGCAGCCACGCTGGTCACACGGCTGAAAATGCTACTGTTGCTAATTCCTTCCCCGGTCTCTTTCAGCCCTTTGGCCATCGTTGCATATGGCAGATGCGAGCTTTGAGACAAAGTGGTTGCGAAGCCGTTGCTCAGCGAAAGGTCGCCGTTTCCTTCGTCGAAGTTATTATCGTTCCCGATGTACTGATGGGGTTCTTCTGGCGGAAGATAGCCTTCGTAGAAGCTGCACTTCACCTTCGGAGGAAGGATGTAGCTCTCATTATCGGTAGTGCTGTTCCCGATCGTGAAGTGATAGATCTCGGGCTGGTTGTTGTCGTCGTACTCCACCCGCGTTACCGTCAACCTGGTCGTCCATCCCTCAGTCCGGTAATCTGCAACCCACGGGTCGCTCTCATTAACCGGGCAG
>Ga0074199_1001073_pt1 | contig 28424 bp, 23 predicted proteins | sample EPASupsiteSAE347_FD_64528 | JGI IMG/M metagenome (GOLD analysis project Ga0074199, IMG submission 64528) | Bioremediated contaminated groundwater from EPA Superfund site, New Mexico - Sample SAE3-47 | ecosystem: Environmental > Aquatic > Deep subsurface > Groundwater > Contaminated ... | reverse complement strand
AAGCGTCAACCCATTCGAGCAAGTTCCTATTTATGAACTACTTACGCAAAGTGTTGCCCGGTTTCAAAAGACCGAAAATCGCAACCAATTGCTATTGTTCGACTTATAGCCGGACAGGTATGAGGCGGCACTACCCTGACCATGTCACTGAACGAACAGCCGTATCTCAGGCGATTGATTTCGGCTTTGGTGGCTTCTGAAGCAAAACGACATTTATCAATATTGCCGGATTCGTTGGTTTCGATTTTCACGCCACCGATGTCGAAGTTCTGCGCCAGCCATGAAGAACCTTCGCGCAACCATTGAATTGACTTGTCCTGATAGAGGCAGAGATGCCCGTTGCTGGGCTCGTCCTCCCATGCGTTCCTGGGTATGGCCCGCAATTCCGGATGTTCCTTAAGAAAGCAAGGCAGATTGTATTTGTGCTTTGTCTGAACAAAGCCGCCGTATCCGCCTGCCCCCACGCTTGACAATATACGCACACCTTTTTTTGCGCCATATTCGGCCACTTCCCTGGCGGATGCCTCTCCGCCATGGCGATCATCAATAAAACCCCAGATGATCAGGCCGTTGTATCCCCACTCAGCCATGAAATCAATCAATCGCTTGTATTCAGTAACAAAACTATCGGCATCGCTCGCATCACATATCCAGCTGTCCCATGTCCAGATAATACGATAAGTCATTGGGTGGATTTTTGCAGCGGCTGGAGTCTCCTGAGATCGCCCTGTATTTGGAAAGATAACGGATAATACTTTTTCGTTCGACATATCCAGGTCACGCGCCAGTTGAACGACCGCAATCAACAGGTTCACACATTCATTGTCATGTTCAGGGAGATGACATATCGTCAAAGTCTTCCTTTCGTTTTCATAAAGCATTTTTATCCATTCACGGTAATGCTCAACCCAGAAAGGCATGTTTTCCCGGTTATAATTTTCCTTTCCAACGCTCGGGCCACCGCCGCCATCCGTTTTAAGAAACCAGCTGAAACGCTTGTCTTCTTTCAGCAACTGGCGGCCTTTTTCAAAGGCATCTTCGCCCGTAAACGGTCCAATACCATGACTCCACTCCACCGTGCAATTTTTATAAAGGTTTTGTGAAACATACCTGATATCGCTCGCGGTAAAATTTTTTACCAATAATTCCGTTCTCAGCCAAAGCGACGATTTGATCTGGTGAAGGTAATATAAATATGGATTCAGAGTGTCGACAAGTTTTTGAGCATGAGGCTTTCCTTTCGCAGAATCGCCTTTGTATTCGATGTTGTCGTATTCGCCGGTCTGGAGTTCAACACCGTCGATATCCTGGGCATCCAGAACACGCGCCATGTATTCCTTTATTTTCCGCATAGTCCGGGGATTCGCCGGATCCTCGCCATCGCAAACGCCATAGGCGCCGATGCCGATGCCCAGATGTACGCCCAGGTCTTTATCATGGCAATATCCGATAAATTCGTCCTTGATTTTCAGATAGCTCCTGGTTTTATCGCTGGCAGTGTGCATGATTCCATGCGCACCCTCGTTTTTTTCCTCATCCCAAAACCAGATATGCACGCCGCTGGCGCCGGCCTTTGCCACTTTATCAATAAATGGGAAACCGTTGTTTTGTTTTAGATAGCAGAGCCTGTCTCCCCTCACAACCAGTTGTTTGAATCCTGGTTTTTGAGTTTTTGTTGTCATATTGTTCCTACGGTTTTGTTTACAGAGTCAGATCAACCGGATTCCCGCGCAATCAGGCGCGGGGTGATTATGATTCCGCGGCCAGCCGCCGGCAATTTGCTGCCTGCGACCATTTCTTCAAGCATACGGACCATGTGCTGCGCGGCCAGATGGTGGCGCGGATCAATGGTGGTCAGGGCCGGGTCAGTCCAATCCGCCAGATAATGATTTAGATAACCCACCACGGCCACGTCGCGCGGCACAACAATGGCGCGTTTTCTCAAATATTTGAGCAATGCGGCGGCCCAGAAATCATTGTGCGCGATAATAGCGTCCGCTTTCTCTTCCTGCGCCAGCCGGTCAATCACCCGATCCATAAACGAAAAGGGAAAATCCCATTGTTTTGTTTGCTCGTTGTGCCGGGCAAAAATCTCTCCATGTTCCTCGTCGTTGAAGATAAGGCGAGGGTCCATTGTCAGGCCAAGGGAACGCAACGCCTGCTCATAGCCGCACTTGCGCGCAAGGTCAGCCGGCCGGGATAGAGTTCTTATTGCCAGGCCTATGCGTTTTCGTCCCTGTTCAACAAGGTGTTCAACGGCCAGCCGTATGGCAGCCTCGCGGTCGATCTCCACATAGGCCGCGCCGGCCAGGCCGGGATTTTCGTAAAAGACCGTATGGGGATGCTGTTGCAGCAGGGTTGTGAAATCCGGCCGACGCCAATGATGCACCAGGCAAAGAACGCCATCAACGCCCCGCCGCGTAAATTCGTCGATGCTCTTGTCGAACCGGCCGGATTCCACAACGGTGTTGGCAATCAAAATGCGGCATCCGATTTTTGCCGCTTCCTCATCGAGGTATTGGACCAGGAAGGAACGCAGTGGGTCTCCGGCAGAATCAACCAGCAACCCAAAGGAGTGGGAACGTTTGCCCCGGAGTTGGCAGGCGGCCTGATTGGGACGATAATTCAGGCGTTCGGCAGCCTTGCGAACGACTTTTACAGTTGCCGGCGTGACACGCGTATTGCCCTGTCCGTTGTTAAGGACGTGTCCGGCGACCCAGCGTGAAACCCCGGCCAGGCGGGCCACGTCGGCCAGGGTGGCAGGACGCTTTCCGGACAAAACCATCCCCGGTTTCCTTTTCATGCTCTTACCCTAGCATAACCTCACGCGAGGTCAAGGGATTTTTGAATTTAAATGTACCCCCTCAGCCATCGTGGATGGATTTATGGAGACGGGATCCGACTTCGCCTTTGGGCTACGACGGACAGGCCGACCTCGTCCCGCTCCGTGCGGCCTGAGGTCAGGCCGGCTCCACTCAAGACTGAGGCATTACGTTAAAATTTAACGGGGTAAAGCGATAATTGACACCTGGACAACTATATGTAAAGTACGGTTTCGGGCACGAACGAGGATAGCCTGTCAATGAAAGACGAAAAAACTCATATCCATGTCCTGCCGGACAATGTGATCAATAAGATCGCGGCCGGCGAAGTGGTCGAGCGGCCGGCCTCGGTGGTCAAGGAGCTGATGGAGAACGCCCTTGATGCCCGCGCCACGGAAATAAACATCGAAATCACCTCCGGCGGCAAAACCCTGATTTCCGTGGCCGATAACGGCTGCGGCATGGGCCGCAACGATGCCCTGCTCTCCGTGGAACGCCACGCCACCAGCAAGATAAACGATGTCGACGATATCGAACGCGTGGCCACGCTCGGTTTTCGCGGAGAAGCCCTGGCGGCCATATCTTCCGTTTCAAGGTTTACGCTCCGGACCAGGCCGGCCGCGGAACTCTCCGGCACGGAAATCACAATGTCCGGAGGAAAGATGCAGGAAGTTCGCGACGCCGGGTGCCCGCCCGGCACCGTGATGGAAGTGCGCCATCTCTTCTTCAATGTGCCGGCGCGCCGCAAATTTTTACGCTCCGACCAAACCGAACTGGCCCATATCCGCAACGTATTCATGATGTATGCCCTGGTCAATCCCGCGGTCGGCCTGAGACTGAAAGCTGATGGAAAACAAATATGCAACCTGCCGGCCAACGCCTCGCTCGAGGACCGCCTCGCGGACCTGTTTTCATTCATCGCAAAGGAAAACCTGCGCCGGCTTTCGCTTGTGTCCGGCAACATGCAAATCAGCGGCTACGCGGCCGTGCCTTCCCTGACCCGCGCGGACCGCTCCGAGCAATATCTTTTCATCAACCGCCGGCCGACCGCGGCCGGACTCCTGGCCGGGGCAATACGCGAAGGATATAAAACGCTGATTCCGAAAGACAGGCATCCGGTCGTGTTCATCTTCATTGACCTTGATCCGGAGCAGGTGGACGTAAACGTTCATCCCGCGAAAAAGGAAGTTCGCTTCCGCAATCCGGCGGAGGTGCGCAGCGCGGTGGCCGGGGCGATCCGCAACGCCCTGGCAAATCAGCCGGTCGGCAATTTTTCACCGGTTTATCCGCAGCCGGCCGAAAGAAATCAGCGCCCTCCTTCCGGAGAGGTTCCGGTTTGGAATTACGCCGGACCGAAAAAGAATACCGCTCATATCGAAAGGGTTTTTCAGCTTGCGGCGCCCGCGCCATCAGACGAAAACGAGAAAAAAACCGCCGAGAAGGCGAACAAACCCTGGGCCTGGCGACGCATTATCGGGCAAATCGGGAACCTCTACGTTATCATGGAAACCGAGGAAGGCCTGGTGCTCATGGATCCGCACGCGGCGCACGAGCGCGTGCTGTTTGAAAAATTCATGTCGGAACTGGGCAGAAGCGCCGTGAAAAGCCAGGCTCTGTTGCTGGCTGAGTCCGTGGCTCTTTCTCCCCCAGACGCTCTTCGACTCAGACGGGCTCTGGCCGAACTGAAAAAATCCGGGTTCGGCGTAAGCGAATTCGGACAGGACACCTTTCTGGTTGAGGCCGTGCCTGCGTGCTTCAGCGACGTGTCCGCGCGCAACCTGCTCATGGAAATCGCGGCCGCCCTGGCCGAATCCTCCGGAAAGAGCCGGGAGGAAAACATGCTGGCGGAACAAATCGCCCGGGCGGCCTGCCGCGCCGCCGTGAAGGCGCACGCTCACTTATCAGCCGCAGAACTGGAAAGCCTGGTCGACCAGTTGGAAAAAGCCGAAATGCCCTACACCTGTCCCCACGGCCGGCCGATCATCATCTGTTTTTCCCTGCAAGAATTGGCCAGAAAATTTGGAAGAAACGCTCCACGCGGCTAGGATGGCGGTTGCGGTGCGCCAGATGCGCGTGCAAATCATCGTAGGCAAGCTTGTAGCGTTCGCGCTCATCGGCGCTCATGCTTTCCATGAGCGACTTGCGCAAATCGTCGAACGGCTCCTGCAGAACCCTGAAGAGATGGGCGATGTCCTCCAACAACTGCTCCCCGTTGCGCGCGAACTTGACGGCCTCCCGCGCTTTTCCGCAGCGATGCAGGAATTGCCAGAGCGGACTTTGATGATCGCTCAACTGTAGTTCGTTTTCCACCATCAGCCGCGCTGAATAAAGGCTGATGACCAGCATGCGCAGGAATGCCAGGAATGAATCCTCCATGGGATTGGTCCTGGTCGACTTTGCCGCCAAAGCGGCGTGCTCCAGGGCGGATTGAAGGTAATAGAGCGCGCTGTCGATCATCTGGATGCAATGTTTTTGCGTGCCCTTGCCGACACATTCCTGGAATTGCTTGCGCGCCTTTTCGATGAAAACATTGCTGCGCGCCAGATGCACCGGCCGATTTGGGTCATAGACGGAATTGCCGATTTGCTTTGCCATTGGTTTTTCAAGCGCAAATCTCTATATTCTTGCGCTTGCATATTTTTAATGCCATACTGCCAGGGCATAAGCAAGAAAAAAACAGTTGAGGATTGACGAAAATGATTGACATTAAACTCCTACGCGAACATGAAGACGAGGTCCGCCGGGCCCTGGAACGCCGCGGGACAGCCCTTAAACTCGATGAATTGTGCCGCCAGGACCGTGAACGCCGCAAGCTGGTCACGGAAGTGGAGGGGCTCAAACAGCAACGCAATACGGCCTCGGAGGAAATCGGTCGCTTGAAAAAAGCCGGCAAAGACACCGCCGAACGGCAGGCCGCGGTCAAGGAACTGGGCGGAAAAATTGCGGAGCTCGATCAGCGCTTGCGCCGGCAGGATGCCGAACTTGAAAAATTGCTTTTAAACATCCCCAACATGCCGCATTCCTCCGTGCCTTCCGGAACTTCTTCAAAGGACAACGTTGTGTCGCGCACCGAAGGCGTGGAACGCGCTTTCAGCTTTCAACCGCGCACGCATCTTGAAATCGGAGAGAAGCTGGGCATCTTCGACTTTGAACGCGCCGGCCGGCTGAGCCGCGCGGGGTTTCCGCTCTATGTCGGCCTGGGCGCGAAAATGGAGCGCGCGCTTATCCGGTTTATGATCGATCTGCACGTGAAGGAGCATGGTTACCTGGAAGTCTCAACCCCCTTTGTCTGCAATTCGGCCGCCATGACCGGCACAGGCCAGTTGCCCAAAATGGCCGAAGACATGTACTTTGTTCCGGCCGACGACCTCTGGCTGATTCCCACGGCCGAGGTGCCGGTCACCAACATTTACCGCGAGGAAATCATCGAGCGTCCCCTGCCCGTCAAGCTGGTGGCGTATTCGCCCTGTTTCCGTCGCGAGGCCGGAGCCGCCGGCAAGGAAACGCGCGGGTTGATCAGGGTGCATCAGTTCGACAAAGTCGAAATGGTGAAGTTTGTCGAGCCGGAATCATCTTACGACGAATTGGAAAAACTGGTCGGCAACGCCGAGGATGTTTTGAAGGCGCTCGGCCTGACTTACCGGGTGTTGACCCTGTGCGCGGGCGACCTGAGCTTTGCCGCGGCAAAATGCTATGACATTGAATTATGGGCGCCCGGACAGAAGGCCTGGCTGGAAGTTTCCTCTTGCAGTAATTTCGAGGCTTTTCAGGCGCGCCGCGCCGGCATCCGCTACCGGAATAAAAACAAAAAAGCGGAATTCGTGCACACTCTGAACGGCTCGGGCGTGGCCCTGGCGCGGCTCGTGGTGGCCATCCTGGAAAATTACCAGCAGGAGGACGGTTCCGTGCAGATTCCGCCTGCCCTTGTCCCCTACATGGACGGCCTGCAACGCCTTGAGCCGGCCTCCCCTTCCCTGCGCCTGTAGCGAAGCCTTTTCGGCGGAAAAGGCCGGTCATTTTACGGCATTGAACAGGGCCGCGATATTCCGCGGGTCGACGTCCGGAAGAATCGCCTCATGACTCGGGGAGATGATTAACCCGGTCGGAAAAATTTTTTTCAAATATTCCACCTTATCCCGGACCATTTCCGGGGGTCCCTTCACGAGCAACTGCTGGACATCTACCCCTCCGCAAAATGACATTTTACCTCCGAACCGCTTTTTCAAGCCCTCCGGTTCCATGCCTTGCGCAAGGGCTTGGATGGGATGGATTGCGTCGACCCCCAGCTCAATCAAATCCGGGATAATGGCGTCCACCGCACCGCACGAATGATGAATCACCTTCAATCCGTAGCTTTTGGCCTGGGCAACCAGTTTTTTCGTTCCCGGCCAGACGAATTTTCTTATCAGTTCAGGGGAAAGCATCAGGCCGTTTTGGGAGCCGAGATCGTTCCCTATCAGAACCGCATCGAGCTTCCCCCTGCCGGCCTCATAAAACATCCGGTTTGCCGCCAGGTAAAACCGGACTATCCGATCTGCCACCGCCGACACCATTTCAGGATCGGTCAGCATTTTCACCATGGCGGTTTCCATTCCGAACGCGGCGCAAACATCCTGAAAATGGGCCGACCACATCATCCCCAACACGGCGCAATCGGCGGGAGCCCGGTCAATAGCCTTGAGGCACTCGGCCGCGGACATGTGCCGTGCCGGGTCCGGCCATTTAAAATCGTCTACCCGGGCCGGATCGGTGTAATCCTCAAAAAAACCCGGACTGGTAAGAGTTCTTTCCTCGTAAATTCCGTCGTTTTTTTTCGAGAAATCAAAAGCGCAGGCAATATGGTTTGCGGGCGGACAATGATAGGGAACATCCACCGGAAAAATATCGTCGTCTATCCTGCGCTTCAGTTCCTCAATATCGGCGGCGCCAAAATACGCCTTCAGGCCGTCCAAAGCTTCCGGCGCCGGCAAACCAAGCCAGCAAGCGGGCCGGTCGACCCGCTTGCGCTCTATCGTGGCAACAAATCTTTCCTTATGCGTCATCATGTTTGCCGCACCTCCAGCCTGAAAGCCCAGGCATAAAGGCAGGGACGATTTTTTTCGCCATTTTAACGATTGATTATGTCCCAGGAGGCGAATGTTATTCAGGCCGAACGCATGGTCGTTCTTAAGAAGAAAATTTTCCCCCGGCCAATCAAGTCAGATAATATACACGCCTTTGCCATCCTTAGCCACTATAAAACACGCGTTATAATCGTAAATTGGGGTCAGATCTCGTTTTTCTCAAAATAAGTTGCAATAAAGCTAGAGATTTGATAAACATCAAACATGAGCAGGCCTTTACGAATTAATCGGAATGACGCATGGTACCATGTGACGTCCCGCGGAAATGCCGGAGAAGCAATTTATCGGGATGATACTGATCGCCGGCATTTTCTTGAACTGGTCTCGACTTTGCCAGAGAGATTTGGCATCCAAGTACACGGTTATGTTTTAATGACCAACCATTATCATCTGATTTTACGTACGGCGACCACCAATTTACCTCGAACCATGCAATGGCTTAATGTAAGCTATACAGTATGGTTTAATCGTCGGCACCAAAGGAACGGGCACCTGCTGGGCGGGCGGTATGGAAGCGTGCTAATTGAAGGCGGGGGATGGTTGTTGGACACAAGCATTTACGTGCATTTAAATCCTATACGAATAGAGAGGGAAGGATTAGGCAAGCGCGAGCGAAACCAAAGCCGGGCCGGGCGGTTGCCCCCCTCATCGCCCGAACAGATACAACACCGCCTGGAACGGCTCAGGTGGTATATATGGAGTTCATACGGAGCATATGCAGGATATAGAGCCGCTCCAGTTTGGCTCAGAAGAAACGAAATACTCAACAGAGTGTGGCAAAATCGAGAAAGCGTGAAAGCTGAAGCAGCCTATCGGACATATACGGAAGGGCAAGTACGCGAAGGGATTCAAGAGGCAGCCTGGGATAAGCTGCAGAATCGGACAGTTCTGGGGTCAAAGGAATTTACGCGTGCAATGCTGAAAATTGTGCGCGGCGACAAACGCGAACAACCAGAAATAAAAAAACTGCAGCCCCTGGTGGGCATGGCCTCCGTGATTCGTGCGGTTGAAATCACGAAGGGGGAAACATGGGCGCAATTTCGAGACCGCCATGGCGACCGTGGACGAGACATGGTATTATGGCTGGCACGACAGCAGAGCGGATTAACCCTGCAGGAATTGGGCGAAAAGGCCGGGGGGATCGATTATCGTAGCGTCAGCTCTGCGATTCGTCGGATGAGTCGCGATTTGAATAAGGATCGGAAATTGAGACGTGCCATTAACAGAGCGTTACATCATTTACAGAAAAACGAGATCTGACCCCATGCGCTTGAAAGTTGGGAGATTCATTCAACGCCACCATCTTGTCCGGCCGGGACAACATGTGCTGGTTGCCGTTTCGGGCGGGGCCGATTCCGTGGCGCTGTTGCACGTTTTGAAAGAATTGGCGCCTTCCCTGAAACTGCGCCTGACGGTCGCGCACCTCAATCATAAAATCCGCGGCAGGGCCGCGGAGGCGGACGCGAAATTTGTCAGACAACTGGCGCGGAGCCTGGGACTAGATTTTATATGCAGAACAGCGGCGGTTCCCGCCCTCGCGCGCCGCAAGGGCATTTCCCTGGAAATGGCCGGACGCAAGGCGCGCTATTCTTTTTTTGAAAAGGCGGCCTTGTCTTTGGGTTGCGACGCGGTGGCCACTGCTCACACGGCCGACGACAACGCCGAAACCATTCTGCTGATGCTGTTGCGCGGCTGTGGCTTGCCGGGCCTGACCGGAATCGCCCCCTCGGCCGAAATCGGCACAATGAAAGTGATCAGGCCGCTTCTTGGGGCAGGCCGCGCTGAAATCGAAAAATATCTGCGCGAACGCAAAATCAACTGGCGCGAAGATCTCTCCAACCGCGACCTTGCTTTCACGCGCAACCGGGTGCGCCACGAGCTCCTGCCGCTGCTGGAGGCAAAATACAACCGGAAAATCAAGGAAGCCCTGAACCGGCTGAGCGTTCTGCTCAGGGAAGAAAACGATTTGATGGATGGCATTGCCGAAAAGGCGTATACCGAAGCGGCCTGCGCGAAAACTGCTTTGTCGGGCAGGCCGGCCTCATCGAGGCCGGCTGCACCTGCTCCATTCTCAGGACCTGAATTAAACTTGCAAAACCTGACAAAAAATCACATTGCCGTCCGTCGCCGGGTGTTGCGCCGCTGGCTGCTGGAAAACGGTCTAAAAGCAGAAAGGGCGGATTTTCAACTGATCGACCGGATCGATGATTTGATCATGCGGCCCGAAACGCGCGGAAAAACGAATCTGTCCGGCGGCCTGGAGGTCTGGAAAAATTATCCGCGCCTGGCAATCGAAACGCGGCGGAAAAAATTCTCCGGCAATTACCGGATCAGGATAAAAATCCCAGGCACGACCGTTTTGCCGGCCGGACTGCGGATGAGGGCGAAAACCGGCCACGGCATACATCGCGAACGCGCTGTTTTCGGCGAATACCCCGTTCTGGCGTCGGTTTCGCTGCAAAAATGGCGCGGCCGGCCGATTTGGGCGCGAAACTGGCGTCCCGGCGACCGGATGCGGCCCTTTGGGATGAACGGCACAAAAAAAATCCAGGATATTTTCAGCGACGCCAAAGTGCCGGCGGAATTGCGCCGCACGCTGCCGATCCTTGACTGCGGAGGTGAAATAGTCTGGGTGCCCGGCCACCGCATCGCCCGCGGCTGGGAGGTTGCCGGGCCGGCCGCAAATGCCTTGCATTTAAGCCTGGAAAAAAATAAGCGCGGATAAAGCGAAACCTAGTTGTATATTTGCCGGCGCTGTGATAATAATTCATGCTTAATTAAAAGCGCACATGGAAAACCAAAATCCAAAACCGCCGCGCAGGGATGACGAAGAACGCCCCCCGGTTTCCTTCCGGACCGTTGGCGTCTGGATCATCATCGCGTTTTTTATAATCCTAGCAATCAACCTGCTGCAGGGCGGACGCAACGCGTCCGAGGAAATTCCCTACAATCCCGACTTTGTGCGCCTGGTCGAAACAGGCAAAATCCGCAAGTGTGAGATCGTGACGGAAATTTCCGGCGGCCAGTACATTCGCGGTGAAATGACCTCCGTGGACGCAAAAACCGGCCAGCCGCGCAAATTCAAGGTCGATATCGTGGTCACGGACGGGCTTCCGGCCTGGCTTCAGAAAAACGGGGTTCCCTTTTCGTTCAGCCGTCCAAAATTCGACTGGCGGCAGATTGTGGTGGACTCCCTACCCTGGCTGCTGCTGGCGGGGTTTTTCTATTTCATTTTCTTCCGCCAGATTCGCGCGGTCGGTTCCGGCGCGCTGAGCTTCGGCAAAAGCCGGGCGCGCCTTCTGACGCGCGACAAGAACAAGATCACCTTCAAGGAAGTGGCCGGCATCAACGAGGCCAGAGAGGAAGTCGAGGAAATAGTCGAATTTTTGAAGGATCCCAAGAAATTCCAATCGCTCGGCGGCCGAATGCCCAAGGGCGTGTTATTGATGGGCCCTCCCGGCACCGGCAAGACACTCCTGGCCAAGGCCATTGCCGGCGAAGCGGATGTGCCCTTTTTCAGCATCAGCGGCTCCGATTTTGTGGAGATGTTCGTGGGCGTGGGCGCCTCGCGCGTGCGCGATATGTTCGAGCAGGGCAAGAAAAACGCTCCCTGCATAATTTTTATCGATGAAATCGACGCGGTCGGCCGCAGCCGTTTCAGCGGCATCGGCGGAGGACATGACGAACGCGAACAGACCCTGAACGCTCTTCTGGTGGAAATGGACGGCTTTGAGACCAGCGAGGGCGTGATCATCATCGCCGCCACCAACCGGCCGGACGTGCTCGATCCGGCCCTGTTGCGGCCGGGACGTTTCGACCGTCAGATCGTTATAGACCTGCCGGTGCTGGAAGGCCGCGAGGAAATCCTCAAAATCCATGCCAGAAAAATCACGCTCGGAGCCGGCGCGGATTTGAAGCGCGTGGCGCGCGGAACGTCCGGTTTTTCCGGGGCCGACCTGGCCAACCTGGTCAATGAGGCCGCGCTGCTCGCGTCGCGCCAGGGTAAAAAGGCGGTGGAAAGCAGCGACCTGGAGGAGGCGCGCGACAAGGTCCGCTGGGGGCGCGAACGCCGCAGCCGGGTGCTTGACGACGAGGAAAAAAAACTCACCGCCTACCACGAATCCGGCCACGCCCTCGTGCTGCAAATGGTGGAAAAGAAGGAGCCTTTGCACAAAATAACGATCATTCCGCGCGGCACGGCCTACCTGGGCGCCACCATGCAGTTGCCGGAAAAAGACCGCTATACCGAAAGCCTTATCAAGTTGAAGTGCATTCTGACGGGGCTCATGGGCGGCCGGTCGGCGGAAGAACTTGTTTTCGGCGATATCACCACCGGCGCGGGCAATGATCTGAAAGAAGCGACGCGCATAGCCAGACTGATGGTATGTAATTGGGGCATGAGCAAGGAACTCGGCCCGCAAACTTTCGGCGCACAGGAGGAATTGCTGTTCCTGGGCCGGGAAATCGCCCGCAACCAGGACTTCAGCGAGGATACCTCCAGACGGATCGACGCGGAGGTCAACCGCCTGCTCGGCGAAGCCCATGAACAGGCCCTGCAAATCCTGCGCACAAACCGCGACAAATTGGATTTTATCGCCCGCCTCCTGCTGGAAAAGGAAACACTGGACGGCCGGGACGTGGAGGATATTGTCAGGCACGGCCGCGTTTTATCCGAGGAGGAACGGGCAAAATCTGATAAGGAAAAGACGCCGGAACCGGGACCGCGCGTCACCGTGGGGCCGGCCAGCAACACCGCCTGCAAACCGGCGGGCGGGTAAATGACGATGAATGACCTGGCGGCAAAATGGACTTGTCGCGGCAGAACGATTGACCTTCAAGCCGGCGCCCTGCTGATGGGCATTTTAAACGTAACCCCGGATTCGTTTTCGGACGGCGGCCGCTATGTCGAAGGCGAGAAGGCGGTTGCGCGAGCCCTGCAAATGGTCGGGGAAGGCGCCGATATCATCGACGTGGGCGGCGAGTCGACCAGGCCGGGCTCCCTGCCGGTTGAAGTTGAAATCGAGACAGAACGCGTTTTGCCCGTCATCGAAGAGTTGAAGAAAAAAACCAATGTTCTCATTTCCATCGACACCCGCAAAAGCGTTGTGGCGGAGGCGGCCTTAAACGCCGGCGCCCACATCATCAACGACGTGTCGGCGTTTGAGTCCGATCGCCGCATGGCGGAAGTGGCGCGCCGCCACGGCGCCGGAGTAATTTTAATGCACAAAAAAGGCGAACCGCAAAAAATGCAGGAACATCCCCGGTACCACGACGTGGTCGGGGAAGTAGGCGGCTATCTGGGCGAACGCCTCGATTCCCTGGTCAAGGAAGGCCTTGCCATTGATACAATGGCGATCGACCCCGGCATAGGCTTCGGTAAAAGCACCGAGCACAACCTCAAACTGATCGCCAACATTGAAAAATTGAGGAAAAAAGGCCGGCCGGTGGTGGTGGGATTATCGCGCAAAAATTTCCTGGGCCGAATCACCGGAAACGCCGTAGAGGAACGCCTGGCCGCAAGCCTGGCAGCCCTGGCCTATTGCCTGATGAACGGGGCAAGCGTCATGCGCGTGCATGACGTAAAAGAATCGCGCGATGTTTTGCTGGTTCTAAAATCCATTTTCAAGGAGAGGGGCGCATGTTGAACATCGGCCTGCTTCCGGATTTTAACGGGATCATAGAGATTGCATGCCTGACCGTGGCGTTTTATTACGTGTTTTATTTTTTACAGGGCACGCGCGGCGCGCCCATGATGGCCGGGCTGATCATGATTTTCGTCATTTTAAGCGCGGCCACGCGCTTCCTGCGCCTGGAGGCCCTGACTTGGCTGCTGGACCGCCTCTCCGTTTACCTGGCCGTGGCGCTGCTGGTCATTTTCCAGCCCGAAATCCGGCATGCCCTGGCCGAGCTTGGCAAACAACACATTTTCGGCAACCTTGCCGTCGAACCCACGCTGGTGGATCAGATCATCCAGGCCGTGAACCTGCTGGCCAACCGGCGCATAGGAGCGCTGATCGCCATTGAGCAAGCCATCGGCACGCGCACAATCCAGGGAACCGGCGTCAGGATGGACAGCGCCGTGACGCCCGAGCTCCTGGTCTCGATTTTCTACCCCTATGCCCCCCTGCACGACGGCGGAGTGATCATTGCCGGCAACCGGATTGTGGCGGCCAGGTGCACTTTCCCGCTCTCGCAGCAGCCCGAGTTGAGCCGCATGGTCGGAACGCGCCATCGCGCCGCGGCAGGCATGTCCGACGAAACAGACGCCGTAGTGCTGGTTGTCTCGGAAGAGAACGGTTTTATTTCGGTCGGACATAAGGGACATTTGATCCAGAACCTTGATGAAGACCAGTTGCGGCGATTTTTATCGGGCCTCTTGCTCCATCCCGGCAAGCGCGTCAACCGCCTGGTAAAAATTTCCGACTGGATAGCCCAGGTTTTAAAGATTAACAGATATAAAAAGAAATAACATGCGCGAAATATTGTTGAACAATCTGCGGGTGAAGCTGCTGGCGCTTGTCCTGGCCGTGGTTTCCTGGTACGCGATACGCGAGACCATAAACTACGAGGTGACCATGGCGGATATTCCGGTCGAATTCAGGATCGGAGACGGCTGGGCGGTGCTGCACAAGTCGGCCGATTCACTGCGCGTGACTTTCCGCGGCTCACAGGAAAACATCCGGCTCATCGATTACAAACAGGTCAAGGCCGTGGTTGATTTGAAGACCAACACCGTGGCCGGCTCTTTGGACGTGCGCCTCAAGCCGACTTTTATCAAGGGCGTGCAGGGCGTGCGGCCGGTGCGCATTGATCCGGAAACGGTTCAAATCAGCATAGACCGCGAGTCCGAAAAAACAGTTCCGGTCAAAAGCCGCACGACCGGAAAACCTTTTTCCGGCGAGGTGGAAAAAACGATATGCGAGCCGGCGGCGGTGTTATTGCGCGGGCCGGCCCAGCAACTGGCGCAAACCGATTGGGTTTATACCGAGCCGGTCGACGTTGAGGGACGCCTCGAATCCTTTACCAAGCGCTGCAAGGTCTTGCCGCCAAGCAATACCTGGACGCCGGCGATCGAGCCGGCCGAAGTGCAGGTCTCCGTGCAACTTGCCGTGAAAAACGACTCGTTCGAGCTTTCCAGCGTTCCGGTGGATGTGATCATAAAACCATCGGCGAATTTCAGGGCGCAGACCTCTCCGGACCAGGTGACGCTTGTCCTGACCGGAAAAACCGAGGACCTGGAGGAATTGAAAAAGTCGGCCGTCAAGGCCTTTGTGGATTGCTCCAAGCTTGATCCCTCGCTCTCATACGATTTGCCCGTCCTGGTTTTTCTGCCGCCGGGCAAGAACGTGAACGCCAGGGTCGAGCCGGAGTTTGTACATGTCGTGTTTGTAAAATAAAAATGTCATGGAAAAAATAAAAACCAACGGAAGAGCCGGATTGCGCGAGCTTTGGGGCCTGGCCCTGCTGACCATCGGCATCCTTATGGCTTTGGCGATTGCCTCCTATCAAAGCGGAGACATATCCGTCCTTAAAACACCCACCAATGATCCGCCGCTCAATTACATCGGACCGGTGGGCGCGTGGTACGTTTTCATCACCCTCATGCTTTTCGGCATGGGCGCTCTGCTGTTGCCTCTCTTCTGTATGGGCGTCGGATTGCTGCTGGTTTTGCGGCCCGAAGAGCCGATCAGGCCGTGGCTGATCTGGGTTCCGACGGCCGTGATTTCCGTCAGCGCCCTTTTCGCGGTCCACAACGTCGCCTGGCAGATACCTTGCGCGCATTTCAACATCTCAGGACTGAGCGGCGGCCTCGGCGGCTGGCTGATCGCCGACCAGTTTCTGGCCGCTCTGTTCGGACCGACCGGCGCCACAGTTATTCTCACGGCCCTGCTCCTGGCCGCCCTGATCATGTGCGTCGGCCTGGGGAGGCTGAAATATCTTGTCCTGCGCCTTATTACCGCCTGCGCCGCGCTGAAAGAGACGGCCAGGGCCGTCCTGGATGCGCGCCGCGACAAACTGGAAAAAATAATCATCGAGGAGCGCGAAATCGCCAAAAAACGCGCCGCCCTGGAAAAAGCCGTCCGCCGCGAAAAAATAATGACTGAACATGACGCCGTTCCAAAAGAGCCGGAAATCGTCGTGGCCCAGGAAGCGACCGTCGGCGCGCCAATTGTCGAGAAAAAGCCTGCCGCGCCGCCCTCCGAGAAACGACGCAAGGAGCAGACCGCAAAGGCCGAAAGCGAACCTCCGCTCCATGCCGCCGGTTCGGAGGGATACCAGTTGCCGCCGCTGGACCTGCTGCAGCCGCTGCCGGACGACGGGGAACGCAAATTAATGGGCGACCATCAGACCACCAGCAAGGTGCTCCAGGAAACGCTGGCCGAGTTCGGGATTCAATGCGAGGTTAAACACGTGGAGCAGGGACCGGTGGTGACCCGTTACGAACTTTTGCCGGCGCCCGGCGTGCGCGTCGAAAAAATTGGGTCGCTTTCAAACAACCTGGCCCTGGCCCTCAAGGCCACCAGCATCCGCGTCCAGGCCCCCATTCCCGGAAAAGGCGTGGTCGGCATCGAAGTGCCAAACGCCTCCGCCACGAAAGTCTATCTGCGCGAAATACTCGAGGGCGATTCCTGGCGCAACGGCCGGGCCGAACTGCCCATCGTTCTTGGCAAGGACGTGGGTGGAAACGACATCATCCCGGATCTGTCCGCCATGCCGCACCTCCTGATCGCCGGCGCCACGGGCTCAGGCAAGACCGTCTGCATGAATTCGATCCTGGCCGGTCTCCTGATGTCGCGCACTCCGGCCCAGTTGCGCCTGATGCTCATTGACCCGAAGCTGGTCGAGTTCGCCGTCTATAACGAGCTGCCGCACCTGGTGGTGCCGGTCATTACCGACCCCAAAAAGGTGGCGTTCGGATTGCGCTGGGCCATCAATGAAATGGAAAAGCGCTACAAAATTTTTGCGCGGGCCGGCGTACGCAACATTCAGGGCTTCAACGGCAGGCCGGTTGAACAGCAACTGTTGCCCGCCGACAACGCGGACGTCGAAAACGAGGAAGCGCTCCCCGCCCGTCTGCCTTATATCGTGGTCGTCATCGACGAACTGGCCGATCTTATGATGGTCGCCCAGGCCGACGTTGAAAATTACATCGCGCGCCTGGCGCAATTGTCGCGCGCCGTGGGCATCCACATGATTCTGGCGACCCAGCGCCCCTCGGTAAACATCATCACCGGCACCATCAAAGCCAATTTTCCGGCGCGCATTTCGTTCCAGGTTGCGCAAAAGGTGGACAGCCGCACCATTCTGGACACGGTCGGAGCCGACAAGCTGCTCGGCCGAGGCGACATGCTTTTCCTGCAGCCCACCTCAAGCAAACTGGTCCGCGCCCAGGGCGCCATGACCGGCGACGCGGACATTCAGGCCATCGTGGATTTCATTAAAAGACGGCACCCGCCCAATTACGAACTGGCCATCAAACAACACATTGAAAAGTCAGCCGACATCGACGGAATTGACGACGATTCCGTCGACGAAGAATTGCTCGAGGCGGCCGTTGAAATCATCCGGGAAAGCCGCCGCGCCTCGGTTTCACTGCTTCAGCGCAGGCTCAAGATCGGATACAACCGCGCCGGCCGGCTCATGGACAAGCTGGAGGAAAAAGGCATTGTGGGCCCCGTGCACGGCTCGGATCCGCGTGAGATTTTAATTGACCTTGACGCCCAAACTGATTCAAATATTCCAGAACAGAAACCGGAGGGAATTTAAACGCTTTTAAGGTTCACCGTTCTCGGTTCAGGGCTGGAAGATAACCTTGAACGATGAACCCTGAACCCACCAGCCGATATAAGACACATGGAAACGATCGGACAAAGATTAAAAGCCGAGAGAGAGAAAAAGGGATTGAGTCAGGACGAGGTCGCCAGGGCCATCAAGGCAAAAGTGCTGTACGTGGCGGCGATCGAGAACGACCAGTTTCACAAGCTGATTGCCCCAATTTACGCCAAGGGGTTTATCAAACTGTACGCCAAGTTCGTGGGCCTTGATCCCACGCCGTTCATGCGACAATTTTCCGGCATGGAAGTTTTTACCGAGGACGTTGTCCGGAAAAGAAAGGAAGCCCCGCCTGCGCCTGCAACAAAAGAGGCCCCCAAGCGACGGACGCGTCCGCGCTTTGCCGGGCTGACAGATTCGATCCGTAAAATCAAGCTGCCTTCACTGAATTTGCCGAAGGCGCCGACCCTAAAGGCGCCGGAAGTGCCCTTGAAGGTATGGGCGTTTCTGGCCGCCGTGGTATTGTGTCTGGCCGCCCTGCCTTTTATATGGCGCGCCGTTTCAACGCCGCCCCAGGAAACAAAACTTCGCCTGCCGCCCGAGTGCCGTTTGCTCGCCGACCCGCCGGAACCGTACCTGGATATCACGATGGATCGCAAACCGTAAAACTCCGGCAGGCCGGCATTATACCTTCAATCCTCTGGAGGGGATTCGCTCAGGCCGGAGACGTGAAAGCCGGCGGACTTGATCATGGCCAGATCGGCCTCGTATCCCTGGCCGCTGTAGGTCAGGTAGCAGTTTGTGAAGATCGAATCCGCCGCGTAAAGCGCCAGGGCCTGCATCGGCCCCAGACAAGCCTCCCGGCCTCCCGCGACCCGGATTTCACGGTCCGGATTCACGAACCGGAACATGGCCAGCGCCAGTAGGGCGTCGCGCGGGCCAACCCGTTCCAAAGATGCCAGCCGCGTTCCCGGTCTTGGATTGAGAAAATTCACCGGGATTGAATTTGCCTCGACTTCGCGCAAACGGAACGCCACGTCAACCCGGTCCTTAAACGTCTCGCCCATGCCGATCAAAGCTCCGCAGCAGAGTTCCAATCCCGCCGCCTTGACCGCCTTGACCGTCGCCAGACGGTCCTGAAAAGTATGCGTCGTGCAGATTGAAGGAAAAAATCGCTCGGAAGTTTCCAGATTGTGGTTGACCCGGTCCACTCCAGAACGTTTCAGCGCCTGCGCCTGCTCAAGAGCAACACTGCCGAGCGAAACGCAAACCTGGATTTCATATTTTGCCTTTATTTGCCGGACCGCCTCCATGACGGTTTCCAGGTCTTTCCGCTCCGGCCGGCGGCCGCTGGTGACAATGCAATAACGCACCGCGTTCAGGCCGTGCGCGGACTTCGCGCCCTTCAGAAGCTCAGCCGCGGACTGCAGCGGATATTTCTTGATCTTGCCGTTCGCCCGGCCGGACTGGCTGCAATACGCGCAATCTTCGCCGCAAAGTCCGCTGCGGGCGTTGCGGATGACGTGCAACTGAACTTTCCTTCCGAAATATTTTCTGCGCAGCATGAACGCGGCATCAAGCACGGCCAGGAGATCGTCATCGGATGATTGTAAAATTTGCAGGGCTTCCCGCTTGTTCGCGGACGCTCCCGCCAAAATCCGTTCGGCTATTTTTTTCCAGTTCATTGTTCCCTCAGGAACGACGTCAGCGGGCTGGTCGGACGGGCAAAGTCGCTTTGCGGCATGATGCCGGCCAGGCGCGCGGACCTGCCTGCCGCAACCGCCTGCGCGAACGCGCCAGCCATGTCCGTTGGATCGCGCGCCACGGCAATCGCGCTGTTGACCAAGACTGCGGAACAGCCCATTTCCATGGCGGCTGCGGCCTCGGAAGGCGCTCTCAAGCCGGCGTCGACAATAACGGGCACGCGGCTTTCGCGGATAATCAGTTTCAACATTTCATTCGTGGAAAGGCCGTGGCCGCTGCCGATGGCCGAACCAAGCGGCATGACGGAAACACAGCCCGCGTCTTCAAGCCGTTTCGCCAAAACCGGATCGGCCGGCATGTAGGGCATCACAAAAAAACCCTCCGCAGCCAGGATTTTGGCCGCCTCATAAGTTTCGATCGGGTCAGGCATCAGGTGCTGCGGGTTCGGATGAATTTCCAGCTTGATGAATTTGCTGCCGCACAACTCCCGGGCAATATGCGCGGCCTTGACGGCTTCCCTGGCGTCACGGGCGCCGGATGTATTGGGCATGATGGTCAGGTCTTTAAACTTTAAAAGCGGAGCGAGCAAGTCGTCGTCCGGCAGCTTGATATTGATGCGGCGCAAAGCCACGGTCACAAGCCCGGCGCCCGAGGCTTTGATTGCGGACAGCATGGTCCGGGAATCGGAATATTTGCCGGTGCCCAGAATGAGTCGGGAGGAAAATTTATGATCGCCGAGAATTAAGTAGTCGTTTGAATATTTGTTTTTCATTTTTCCGCAGTCGCTACGCGCCAGCATTGCCGGCGGGTGCGTAGCTGCCCGCAGTGCCTTCGGCACAGCCGATGCAGGCGGGCGGGCAGGGGTGGGTTCAGACCACTTCACGAAATTCGTTTTTCGCGTGCGGCGGCGATGAAGTTTGCTCCGAATTCATCCTCGCCGGTCAATAACGCCCTGGCCAGCTTGAAGGCTTCTGCGTTGGGATCAAGCTTGCGCAGGAGATTGGCGTTGATCTGCATGGGATCGACGATGCCGCCGTCCCCGCCCGCCTCCACCGAAAGCCAGGCGAACACCTGGTTGATCAGCTTGCGGCAGGGCATGCCGAAGGAAACATTGCTCAAGCCGCCGAGAATATGGATCTGCGGTCCATATTTTTTCCTGGCCTGGGAAATCGCATCCAGGAACATTTTGCCGTTCAGGGGATCGGTGGAAATCGTGTAAACGAGCGGATCCAGATGGATCGCCGGCAGGTCAACGCCGACCTCCCTCAGCCGGGGAATCAGCTTGTCGAAATTGGCCATTCTTTCCTCGACCGTGGCGGGCAAGCCGTGTTCGCCGGCAGCGGAGGCCACCACGGCCGCCTTGTGTTCGGCCACCGGGGCAAGCAGGCTCAAACGTTCCAGCGAAATCGAATTAACGACGGCTTTCCCGCGTTTCGGATCGCAACTCTTAAGGCCGGCGCGCATGATATCCACGTTGGATGAATCAATGCTAAGCGGCAATTTTGACGCCTTTTGGACAATATCAGCCGTCCATTGCATGGCCCTGATCCGTTCTTCAAGATCACGGCCGAATTCATCCACGTTGATATCCAGATAGGTTGCGCCGGCTTTTTCCTGTTTTGCGGCCATTACGCGCAGATAATCCAGGCCGGCTTCCTTGTCCGCGCCCGCGCCGTTCATGCCCTGCCAGATCGCGGCCACGCAGTGTTTTACCTTGCCGTTTTCCCATTCGCCGGCTTTCTGAAGATACTCCGGAACGGGTAAAAACTTTTTTTTGCCGCCATCGTCGTAGATTACCGCCGGCCGGCCATCCGGGGCGGCGCCGACCATGTTACCCTCCCGTTTGAACACGCGGGTGCAGTGAATGTTTTCGCCGATGATGATGAACTGCTTGATTTCCATGATATTCCCTTTCAAAAAATAACGGTCTATGCCATCAACATATAACACCGGGGCAAACGATGCAAATATTTTCGGTTTGAATAATTGGGCAGTAAAATGATGACATTTCCCACGGAAAAGAATATACTGAACGCAAAAACAACGGATAGATTATGTGGGAATATACTGACAAGGTTTTGGATCATTTCCGCAATCCGCGGAATGTGGGCGTCATCGAAAAACCGGACGGCGTGGGCGAGGTCGGCTCCATGGCCTGCGGCGACGCCCTGAAACTGACCTTCAAGCTGGACAGGAATAAAAAAATTGCCGACGTCAAGTTCCAGACTTTCGGCTGCGCCAGCGCCATAGCCTCCTCCTCGGCTCTGACGGAAATGATCAAGGGCAAGACGCTCGAGGAGGCCGAAAAAGTGACCAACCAGGACATCGCCGACTATCTCGGCGGATTGCCCGAGCAGAAGATGCATTGCTCCGTCATGGGCCGGGAGGCGCTGGAACTGGCCATCCATAATTACCGCACCGGATCCTCGTCCAAAAAGATCCTGCAGGGCCGGGTGGTCTGTCATTGTTTCGGCGTGACGGAGGATGAGATCGAGCGCGTGGTCCGCGACAATCGTCTCGCCACCGTGGAACAAGTCACCAATTATTGCAAGGCCGGCGGCGGTTGCGGCAAATGCCGCGACGACATCTCCGCCATTATCACGAAAGTGCGCGGCACAATCGATGAAACGACCGCCGCTCAAAAGCCCCAGCCGAAACATCTGACAACACTCCAGAGAATCAAGCTCATCGAGGACACGCTTGAAAAGGAAGTGCGCCCCGCCTTGCGCAAGGACGGCGGCGACATTGAACTGATCGACGTCGTGGAAAACAAAGTGAGCGTGGCCTTGCGCGGCATGTGCGCCAAGTGCCAGGTTTCGCATTTCACGCTCAAGGACGTGGTTGAGAGCAAGCTGAGAGAATTTGTTTCGCCCGACATTGTGGTTGAGGAGGTGTCCTCCTGATGCTTGCTTATCTTGACAACAACGCCACCACGGCCGTCGCTTCCGAGGTGCTGGAGGCCATGCTGCCTTTTTTCAAGGAGCTCTGGGGCAATCCCTCCAGCATGCACAAATTCGGCGGTCAGGTGCGCCAATATGTGGACCGCGCGCGCGGCCAGATAGCTGATTTTTTGGGCGCCGATTCCTCGGAAATTATTTTTACAAGCTGCGGCACGGAGAGCAACAACATGGCCATTCGCGGCGCAATGGAGGCCGCAAGCGAGCGCCTCAATTTTATCACAACGCGGGTGGAGCATCCGGCCGTGCTCGAGCCGGCGCGCATGCTTAAACAGCGCGGTTGCTACGTCATCGAATTGGACGTGGATTCATCCGGGCAAATCAATCTGGACCAGCTCAGGGAGGCCTTGAACCTTGGGAAAGCTTTTGTGAGCATCATGTGGGCGAACAATGAAACCGGCGTCATGTTTCCGATCAGGGAAATAGCGCAAATGGTGAAGGCCGCCGGCGGCATCATGCACACGGATGCCGTGCAGGCCGTGGGCAAACTGCCGATCGACCTGCGCGACGTGCCGATCGACCTGCTTTCCTTTTCCGGGCACAAGCTGCACGCGCCCAAGGGTGTCGGCGCGCTCTATGTGCGCAAGGGCACGCGCATAGCGCCGCTGCTGCTCGGCGGGCACCAGGAAGGCGGCAAACGCGGCGGCACCGAGAACGTGCCGTATATCGTAGGACTCGGCAAGGCCTGCGAACTGGCGCAGCGCAATATTTCCGAGGAAATGATCCGCGTGGCCGTCCTGAGGGATCGCTTGCAAAAAGGCATTCTGGAAAACTGCCCCGACGTGCGGGTGAACGGCGACCAGGCTCACCGCCTGCCCAACACGCTCAATATCAGCTTTCTGTATGTCGAGGGCGAATCCATCCTTTATCATTTGAGCGACGAAGGCATCGCAGCCTCGTCCGGCTCGGCCTGCACTTCCGGATCGCTGGAACCATCGCACGTCATCCGCGCCATGGGGGTTCCCTTCATTGCCGCGCACGGCTCCATCAGGTTCAGCCTGAGCCGCTATAACACCGATAAGGAAATCGATTATGTCCTGGAAAAACTTCCGCCGATTATCCGGAAATTGAGGGACATGTCGCCGTTCGGCAGGTAAAAAGGCTGAAGTCAAATCTATGAGAATTATTGACTCGCAAGGATTGAATCCTGTAATGTTGTGCCGTTTTTAAACAGGCGAGGTGATTTCAAAACTCGCTCTGAAGCCCCACCCCGCCCGTTGGGCACCCCTCCAAAGGAGGGGACCTTACGGATTGGTCAGCAACAGCTTACGATCCCCTCCACCGGAGGGGTGGCGCAAGCCGGGGTGGGTCTGAAGCGAGTTTTGAAATTGGCTCGGCTAAATGAACAATTAACCGGTTGGAGAATATTATGGGTGGTTTTGGATTTCGCGATATGCTTTTAAACAGTTGGCCGATCATCAGCATTCTGGCCGTCATGTCCATTGTTTCATTGACGGTTATTCTGGACCGTTTTACCGCCTTGCGCAGGGCCCGGCTTGATGCGGCCATGCTCGCGGCCAATCTGAAAAAAATAATCCAGGCCCATGGCATAGCCGCTGCTTTTGACTATTGTCAGCGTTTTGCCAAGCCGGCCGCGCGCGTCATGGCAACCATTCTCACCGCAGGTGGCGATCGCGACACAAAAGAACGCGCCGGGCAGAACGCCCTGCAGTTGGAAATCCACAGGCTTGAGGCCTATGTTCCCGTTCTGGGCACGATCGGCAGCACGGCGCCTTTTGTGGGCTTGCTCGGCACGGTGCTGGGCATCATCAAGTCCTTTCAGGACATCGCCATGCATGCCGGCGCCGGACCGGAAATCGTCTCGGCCGGCATAGCCGAGGCGTTGATCGCCACGGCATTCGGATTGATCGTCGCCATACCGGCGGTCATATTTTACAATTACTGCGTGCATAAAGTTCAGCGCCTGAGCCAGGAAATCGATCTGGCGGCCTTTGAAGTCATTGAACAGCTGTCGGCCCAATCCGGAAATCAGCAATGAAAACGGCAGCGCGCCAAAACGGAAAATATCAAGTCATGGCGGAGATCAACATGATCCCGCTGATTGACGTGGCTCTGGTGCTGCTGATCATTTTCATGGTCATGACGCCGTTCCTGATCAAATCCCAGATCAAAATCAACCTGCCCAAGGCCAAACTCAAGGAAACCATGCCCCGGCCCGACCAGATCCTCACCATCCAGGTCGACAGCAGCGGCGGCATTTTTATTGACGGACAAAATGTGGTCAGGGAGACGCTTGAGAACCGCCTGCGCGGCCGCATCAGCGACCCCCAAAACCAGCCGGTGATGATCGAGGCTGACCAGGACGTTAAATTTCAGCACGTGGTGACGGTCATGGACGCAGTCAAGCGAATCGGCGTCACCAAACTTGCCATAAACGTAAAGCATGATGCGCCCCGACGCCAGGAAAAGAAAAACTGATCCTTTTTGAGGTCAAGGAAGATTGTAATTATCAAGGGCTGACCCCGGATATGCATGAACAGGGAATTGAAACGCAACGCTGTAATCAGTATCATTCTTCATACTACGATCCTGCTCTTTTTTATTCTGTATTCCCTGATTTCCTGCCACCGCATAAGAAAAGATATTTCTCCTTTCCTTGATTTGCAGATGGGTTCCGGCGGCGTAAAAACGTCCAGGGGCGGCGGAGCAAGCGCCCCAGAGGCACCAGCAACAAGCCAGGAGGACGCTTTCCCGCAGACGGTCCGCAATAAAGGCAAGGTCGAAGTAAGCAAAAAACTTGTCAAACGTCAGCTAAAGACCGCCGCAGTTACAACCCCAAAGAAACAACTGACCGAAAACGAAATAAAACGTATGCTTGGACAAGGGGTCGAAAATGCGCCCTCCGCCGTTCCGGGAACAGGTTCAGGAAGCGGAACAGGTACGGGAGGACAGTATCATCCTTATGCCATGTATTTGAGCCAGATTCGCGCCATCATGTACGAGGCCTGGCAGCAGCCCAGTTCGCTGATCGGCAAGAAGGGACTGGTAACCACCGTGAAAATCCGCGTGCAACGCGACGGGCAAATAACAAAAAAGGACATTATTACCTCCTCCGGCAACGCTTTGATGGATGATTCGGTCAAGCGCGCGCTGGACATGGTTTCCCGACTCCCGGAGCTTCCGCCCGGCTTCGGCGGCCTTTACCAGGACATCACGGTTGATTTCGAACTGACCGATATGGCCCTGCCCGGGGCGGAGTGAGCATCTATGTCCTGCGGATGAATTCTATGCGGATGATTCCATTGCGGTTGATGTCGAGAAGATAATGGAACAGCACCTCGTTTTTGCTTTGGTTCTCTCTCAGCGCGAGGATGACGTTGATATGATAAACACGCCGCGCCTCGACGTGTTTGCATTCACCGTTTTGCAGGAAAACAAGATCGCTGAACGGATCGTCCATGTTCGCCAGGAAAGAATCGATCCGGAATCGGATGATTTCGGTTATCGATTCCAGCCGCCGGTGATATCTGGAGAGCAGCCTGCAGTCGAAGCGCGTTTCCTTGTGCATCTCAATGACGTCCTCCGGTGGAAGGATGTCCCGAAATTTGTTGGTGGTCAGGTAGCGCAACCGGCGGATGCTCTCCGGCGTGTCCCGGGCCGAGAGCATCCGGACACGGATCTTGCTGTAACCGACCCGGCGGCCGGCCTTCTGGTCGATCAAATCCTCGGTGCGGTCGGAAACTATTTTCGGCAGCACGGCAATAAAAAGGGAGCGCAGCCATTCCTTGATCCGGTCCTTGAAAATGTACAGTATGACGATCAGGATTGCCCAAGGAATGCTGTTCATCGGAAACCACTTCGTCGCCAGGAAGGTGCCGATTACGGCGAATAGCATGGCGGCGCCGGCGGCCAACCCGAAAAAAAAGTGCGTTATTTTGTGCGAAAGGCGGCTGCGCACGGCGTTCATGTAAAGGCAGCTTTCTATCCATTTCTTCAGTACGCCCTCATAATAAACAAAGCGCTCGTTGACCGCGTCGTTCCCCGGCTCGATCACCGTTTCAAAGCCGCGCGACTTGTGGTAGGCATCTTCATTCACAACGCATTCCCTGAGGAGTTCTCCGCCGAAATCCAGTGAATTTTTCCGGCAATATTCGTGCAGTTTCAACAGGTGTTTCTGGGTGGAAAGGCTGATTTTTTCGTCCACCCAGTCCGCGGCCAGACGCAGGGAAGCCGATATGTCGGCGCTCAGAAATCTAGGACGGAGTTCGCCCCGGAATTTCTTCATGACCGCGCCAATTTCATGAAGAAAGATCCTGACACGGCCGTTGAAGTCGGACTCGGACAGCCCCTCCGAGCGCAGCTCTTTCAGCAGCCCGCACGTATCCTTGACCTGCTTGTGGTAGACGTTGGCGCACATGCGCAATTCGTAAAGCATGTTTTTTTCGTCTACCTCGCCGGCCTGACTCATGGAATGGAGAATTTGCTCCACGCGTATGAGGGGACTTTTGTCGCAGTCCGGGTCCGCAAGCTTGCTGAGCGGTATGGCGGGAATGGTGTGACGGGTATAGGAGAAAAAGTGATCCAGGAAACGCGCGCTGCCGTAACGCTCCTTGGTCATGCCCAGCTGATACGGGCAAAAAAGGTAGAAATCCAGCTGATAGGCCGCTCTTTTTTGCAGGGCCGGGACAGGATATTCCATGTCCAGTTCGAATTGCCGCTCCCCGTGCCTGGCCAGCTTGCATTGATATGACAACATGGACTCAATAATACATATTAAACAATCGTTCCTGTCAAGAATTGTTTGAGACAGGCCGCAGCGGCAAAGGAACGGACGATTTCTCAAAAAAGACTCTTCAAATCTTCGGGAATTGATTTTACGAGCGGAAGCTTGGTGATTTTCATGACGGGTTTTCCGGAAATAATCGCCTGGATTGATTCGGCGCAAAGTTTGCCGAGTTTAACGGCGGGTTTAACCCAGCCGAGTACAGGGGCGTGGATATAATCGTGGAAATTTTCTTCCAGCACGCCTGCTACCACAATATCTTCCGGAACCCTCAGATTGTGCCTGGCGCAAAACGAGAGCAATTTCGGCACGATCAAGGGGCTGGCCGACACAATCAGCGTCTTCCCTTTTCCGCCAATATCGGCTAGGGATAGAGTCAGCTCCGAACCGGGTGTTTTGACATTAATGATTTTAAGCGATTTTTCCGGAAGATGGTGTTCTTTAAATCCGGACCTGAAACCGTTGATTCGTTCGGCGCCGATGATATTGTCCAGCGCGCCCAAATACAGTATCCGGTGAAAATTTGTTTTCGAACCGGCTATAACGCCTGCCATTTGGAAAAAGGCGCCAAAATTATCAAGACCGATATAGTGCGCGCTGACACCGGGAATCATAATGTCCACCAAAAGGACCGGAAAATACCGGCTATCGGCCAGCTCCGCAAAATAGCGGGCATAGCCCGGGTTGCGCACGTTGTTTGTCGTGGGATGGACGATAACGCCGTCAATTTTGCTCTCCACGGCATTGATCGTGTCCAATTCACGCCGGAACTGTTCCTGCCCGTTGCAAAGGATCATATGATGATTTTTCAGGCCGAGCGCCCCTTCTATTCCCTTGACAAGCAACGAACAAAACGGGTCCGCAATATCGGGAACCACAACACCGATTGTCCGCCGCGCCGGCTTCGGCGGTCCTTTCCGGTTCACATAAATGCCGCTGCCCCAGCGGCGCATAATCAGATGCTGCTTCTCCAATCCGGTCAGGGCATGATAAATCGTGTTCTGGCTGACCTTAAACTTGAGCATCAGATCCCTGACGACCGGCATTCTTTCGCCGTGGCGCATGCACCGGATGCTGTTTTCCAGCAGGCGGAACACGGCTGAGTGCCTGGATTCGCCCCTGCGGATATTCAGGCTTTTAAACAGTTTCAGGTTGGTTTTGGCTTTCGTCTTCATGCTATACACAGCGTCATAAGTGATTGCGCATGTTAAGAAACAGAACAAAGCTTGAAAAGCGTGTTGCTGCGGTATCGCCACTGAGCGAACTGCGTCTCCACGGCATCCGTGACATACGAGAGTTC
>Ga0074199_1001072_pt1 | contig 28428 bp, 24 predicted proteins | sample EPASupsiteSAE347_FD_64528 | JGI IMG/M metagenome (GOLD analysis project Ga0074199, IMG submission 64528) | Bioremediated contaminated groundwater from EPA Superfund site, New Mexico - Sample SAE3-47 | ecosystem: Environmental > Aquatic > Deep subsurface > Groundwater > Contaminated ... | reverse complement strand
CAGGTTTCATTCCGGCTGGAATGATTATACCGGACTTTACTACTAGCCCTCCTTACGGTATATATTTATTAAAGCAGCGGCAAAGAAGAAAATGCCGATTTGAAAAGGAGGGATTTACATGGGTTATGAAATCGAGAAAATCAGAGCGGTAGAAGCAAAAAAATCCACCCAGGCGACTTCATCGGCCTCAGCGACCGAAAAAAAGTCGGCAAAAGGCGGCGAACTTGACGCCGGCAAGAGCACCGTCAAGGGGGATTGCGACTATTTCGACGGGAGATCCGTAATAACAGATGCCGACACAGTCGTGGACATCGCCAGCATAATGAACGATAAAAAGGCTTCCAACATGAAGCCCGAGGCACTGGCCGCAGCCCTTAAGGAAAAAGGCTACGACGTCACCGTAGTCAAGATGGGCAACCGCAAGGCTGTCCAGTTCAAAAACGGCGATTACTTCGTGGACTCCGACGGGGACGGAAATCTTGGCACCAAGGACCAGAACTTCCAGAACGCTCTCGGCAAAGTGGAGCAGAATTTCGGAATAAACCTCACCGAGCTCAAGGAATCCAAGTACACCCGGTACCATAAGTACAGCGAAATCGGCAAGGGTACGAATGCATCTTCCGATGTGCATAGCGTGGACAGCGCGGACAGCGCGCAGAGCGTGAACAGTATGAACAGCCTGAACAGCCTGGACAGACAGAACAGTCTTAAAGGCCAGGGCGGCGACATCCAGAAGATTTTTTCCAATCTCGACAGCGAGATGGCCGCCCGCGGTTACAATGGAGAGAAGAAGTCCTCCGACCTCTGGCAGGAAGGCAAGCTCTCCTCGGTACTCCAGCAACTGGGCATCTCTGAGCCTTCCCTCCCGGATCCTTCCGAGGCCGCCGTGCAGAGAGGCCTCAATCTCTTTGGGGCGGCCTTCGACATCGCGGAACAAAACGAGGAAACCCTGTAACTACATCCGGAAAGGTCGGGGTGTTCAGCCGTGGAACTATCTTCCCGGGAGATCCTGGAAAGAATGGGAAAGTACGTCCAGAGCGCCGGGAAGGTCAAGGAGCTTAAGGATTATCTCCTGACCTTCCGCTTCCTGGGCGATAACAAGGAGTGGCTGGAGGAGGAACTCGCCCGCCACGATGAGGCCATCGAGGAAGTCGGCCGCATCTATCGCGAGGAGATGCTTCCCCTGATCGAGGAGATGGCCGAGTATCTGTCGGCCCACAAGGAGGATCTGGAAAAGCTGATACAGGCAGCCTAAAAAACAGGGTGCTTGATAACTGATGATGAGAGACTGAAAAAATGAAAGTCAGACTTGTTTTTCCCCCGCAGTGGATTCCCATGAATCCACATTTTTCTTTATACGCCCTGACGGGCCACTTGAGGAAGAGCGGCATCGCCGCGTTCCCGGAGGATCTCAACGTGGCCTTCTACCGCCAGGTGCTGACGCCCGGATATCTCAACTACTCCCTGGCCCGGGCGAAAAACGCCTTCGAATACCTGCGGGCCCGTCTCACCCTGGGAAAGTACTCAAAGGATACTTCGAGAGCTTTCGGCCTCGAAAGCATGCGTTACTTTGAAATCGAAAAGCACCTGACTTCCCTCCTGCCCCTCTGGGATGATGTAAAGAAGGAAATAGCGGAGGCCGTGTCCGTATTCGACGACCCGCATCTTTTCTATGAGCCGTCCAGCCTGGTAAAGGCCTGCCTCACGGTGGACAAAGCGTTGGAGCTGATCTCCCTTCCTTTTTTCCCGAGCCGCCTGCGCTTCAATGACTTCTCCGCCCCCGGGTATCCCATGACGGTGGAGAACCTCGTCGCCTTCAGCGGGAAAGCGGGCGAAAACATCTTCCTCCCCTTCCTGGAATCCCGCATAAATCTCCTGCTCAAGGATTCGCCCGAACTGGTGGGAATCTCCATCAATTCCCACAGCCAGCTTTACGGGGGGCTCACCCTGGCCCGCCTGCTCAAGGAGAAAAGAACGCCTCAAACCCACCTGTCCCTCGGAGGCAACTATTTCCTCCGCGTCAGGGACACCCTGCTTTCCAAACCGATGTTCCTGGAAGCCTTCGCCGACAGCATCCTTCTCGGAGAGGGCGAAAAGCCGATTATCTCTCTCTGCCGGGCGCTTGAAGACGCGATGAATCTGGACTCGGTGCCCAACCTCATTTTTGCCGACCGGGAGGGGAATCCCCGCTTCTCCTTCGCAGAGGAACCACTTCCCCTGGCAGAACGAGCCCTTCCCGACCTGGACGGCCTGCCCCTCGACAAATATTTCACGCCCGAGATCGTCCTCTCCACCAGGACCTCCAAGGGGTGTTACTGGCAGAAGTGCACTTTCTGCGATACGGATTACGGCATCCGTCCGGATGTGAGACCGGTCGCCCATGTCATCGCCGAATTTGCGGAAGTGAAAGACAGGTGGGGAATCGAGAACTTTGAGTTCATTGACGAGTCCCTGAACCCGGAGTACCTGGAAGAATTGTCCCGCCGCCTTCTTGAGAATGATCTCAGCGTGCATTTCTTCGGCAACGGCCGCACCGAAAACAGCTTCGCGCCCGGGCGCCTTCGCCTTTTCAAAAAGGCGGGTCTTACGATGATTCTCTGGGGGATTGAATCAGGCTCCGGGCGGATCATGAAACTCATCAACAAAGGAGTTGATTTGCGGGATCGCCTGAAGATTCTGCGCTCCGCCCGGGAAGCGGGCATATGGAATTTCGCCTTCATCTTCTTCGGCTTCCCGGGCGAGACGGAGGAGGAGGCCTGGGAGACCATACGCCTCATCAAGGACAACCGCGAGATCATCAACGCCTACGGGCGGAGCGTCTTCACCCTGGGAAAGCATTCCAAAATCAGGGCGAAAGCCGAAGAGCTGGGCATCGCCGGGTTCATCGAGGACAATCAGGAATTCGCCACCACGCTTTCCTACCGGGTCAGAAGCGGCATGAGCCGCGAGGAGGCCGTAAGAATGGCCGATCGCTGCCGCCTGGAATGCGCCGGGGCCTACGACGATCCCCTGTGGATGCACCTTCGTTACCGTGAAGTCATTCACTTGTATCTCAAGGAAAAAGGGCCTGATTTCGTGGAGAACTTCAAGTTTTCCAAAGAGGAGCGGGATCGTCTCGAAACCCTTTACGCCCCTGTCCCCGAGGAGCTTCTGGCGCTCGGATTTCTCTCCCCATCAGACAGCCCCTGATAAAGCCTGTTGCCGAAAGCCAACTGAAATTAACACAGTAAAATCCGGGGATTTTCACCCAGACGAGAATCTCCCGGAAAAAACTAAGCCCTCCAGAATGGCGATGCGTTCATAAATAGGCGCTGTCCCTATTTATCAATCGTTCTCCCATACGAAGGAACTGGAAATTTGTCTACTACCGCTACTTGACATGATGATACTAATGTAGTACTATAAAATCATGCCGAGGAAGATAAAAGAGCTTATTCGAGATCTTGAGCACGCGGGCTTTGTAGACCGTGGCGGCAAAGGCAACCACCGCAACTTTAAGCATTCAAGCGGGGTAAATGTAACGATTAGCGGCAGACCTGGAGAGGACGCCAAATTTTATCAGGAAAGGGACGTAGAAAAAGCCCTTCGGGAGGCAGCGAAATGAGACAAAGTGACAGATATCTGAAGATCGTGGAATGGTCAAATGAGGATCATTGCTATGTGGGTACTTGTCCCGGTCTGATGTTGGGCGGAATTCACGGAGACAACGAAACGCACGTCTACAAGGAACTTTGCCAGGCAGTAGATGAATGGATCAAAATATACGAAAAGGACGGAGAACCGCTCCCCCCTGCAACGGCAGGCAAGGAGTACTCCGGCAAGTTTGTCGTGAGGGTCGGCAAAGAACTTCATAAGGAACTGGCCATTCAAGCCATGTACGAAGGGCAAAGTCTCAATTCGTACTGCGCAAGAGTTTTACGAGAACGAGACGAACTTCATGGGAAGAACAACGCCTTGCACCAGACGTCGCATTCGCGCCGCCGGTGAAGGCTGCGTTATCTGCGTAATCCGTGGATACTCCTGCCGTTTTTTCAGCCTTCCTGCTGTCTGATAGAATCCCCTTTCAGGAGGAGACGCATTCTTCGGTGTGGGATGCCGGCCTCAAAAAAGGTCTTTTCTTCGCAGTTGAAGCCAAGTCGCTCATAGAAATTTAGCGCCGTTTCCTGTGCGTGGAGAAAGATATCCTGGATTCCTCTTTCGGCTGCCATTTCCACCAGCTTCTTGAGGATGGCCGTCCCACAGCCGCGGGATCGAAAGGCCTTTTTAACGGCTCCAGTTCCGTAGGCACCTTTTGTTCCTGGACGAAGACTTCCCGGCGTATGGCCAGAGCCTCCTCCATCTCCCCGGAAGTTTCCACCTCTGTCACCACTAGAGCCATGAAGAAACCTTCTTTTTCTCTCCATTCTTGTCCTGCCTTAGTGCCGAAAGGTCCGTTATTGATTTATCCTTCTGCTTCTGTTAATATAATGTAAATGCAAAAAGGAGGTCTTATTTCAGGTGGGCACGCTCATTCATTCGCAGGAAAAGAAAAAAGTTCCGGATAAACCCAAAGTCGGACAACACCGCTGGGCCTACCGGACACTGGGTTGTCTCGTTCTTATTGTAGCTCTCGGCAGTTCCGTACTGGTCTTTAATTTTGTCTCCGACTGGGGTTCCAGAACTTTCGGTTTGAAGAAGGCCTCGTTTCTGCCCCAGGAAGAGGCCGCCCGCACCGGAAAACAGGTCGGGTCGGCCATCCGGCACCTCTTTACCAAGAGCCTGGATGTGGATAATCAAAAGAAGGCGCCCGCCGTCTATAAGGATCCCACCGCAGTACTTGGTTCGGGCCGTCCCGCCGATCGCGCCAATGCGGCTAAACTGGGGAACCTGCTGAAAAACGACCCGCTCTTTTCCGGATGCAGCATCGTGGTGGGGGTCAAGGGCAACCGGGCGACTCTGACCGGGACGGTTAATCAAACGTCTCTGATTAAAAAAGCCGAGCAGGCCGTACTCAGGACAAAAATCGTAAAACGGGTCGGCAACACTCTTGTTGTCGCAAAGTAAGCATGTTCCCGAGGGTCTTCTTGTTTAACAAAGGAGAATGTAGTATAATTGTGGCGGGAATGAGGGTCTTGAGAAAGGCTCTTTTTTGTGCCGGGGTCCTGTGGATCTGGGCTTTAGTTCTCTTCGGCTGCAGCTTCGGCGGCAAGGTATCGCCCGTCCCCTCCACGCTTCCCACTCCTTCCCCCACTCCTTCGGCCCAGGAGCCGGAAGAGGGAATGGAATTCGGAGCGACGAGCCTAAGCTCGCTTTCGAAGGGGAAGGATCAGTGGGAGCTTAAGGCAGGCAGTATCAGGATGGATCAGAGGGCCGGGAAAGCAGTGGCGCGGGATATCCGGGTCATTTTCTTCGATGCCTTGAAGGCCCCGGTGGCGGAGATCCGGGCCCGGGAGGCGGAGGTGGACCTGTCAACCAGAGACCTGGTCTTTAAAGGCAAGGTCCGATCGAGGGCCGGCACGGGGGAGACCCTGGAGGTCGAAAAGATGCGCTGGGACGGCCGGAAGAAAAAAATGTACGGGAGCGGCTCCGTCATCCTGACCAGGGAGGACGCCGTCGTCACCGGAAGGGAAATCGAAGCGGATCCGGCGCTCAGGAGCGTGGAAATAAGAGGAGACGTCCGCATCCGTATGAAAAAGAAGGATACTTTCTTCAGGGGGCGCTTTTGAAGATAATTCTGAAAGATCTGGTCAAGTCCTACCGCAAAAAAAGAGCGGTGGACGGGGTCAGTCTTGACGTGAGCGAGGGGGAGGTCGTAGGTCTCCTGGGGCCGAACGGGGCCGGAAAGACGACGACGTTCTACATGATCGTCGGCCTGGTAAAGCCGCAGGAGGGCTCCATTTTTCTGGACGATGCGGAAATAACCTCGCTGCCGATGCACCTCCGCGCCCGGATGGGGATCGGCTACCTGGCCCAGGAAAACTCGGTATTCAGAAACCTCACGGTGAGGGATAACCTGCTCCTTATCTGGGAGATGTGGGGAATGTCGAAGGCGGAGCAGGAGAGTCGCCTTGCGGCCCTCCTTGAAGATTTCGGTCTGACCCACGTGGCCCACCAGATGGCCTGTTCCCTCTCCGGAGGAGAGCGGCGCCGGGTCGAAATCGCCCGGGCTCTGGCCACCCGCCCGCGCTTCCTACTCCTGGACGAGCCCTTTACCGGGGTCGACCCCATCGCGGTGGACGGAATTCAGAGCATCATTTCGACCCTGAAGGCCAGCGGCCTGGGGATCCTCATCACCGACCATAACGTGAGGGAGACCCTGGCCATCACCGATCGGGCCTTCATAATCCGGGACGGGAAGATCCTGGTCTCCGGGACCTCCCGGGAAGTGGCCGGGGATGAAGTCGCCCGAAAGTATTACCTGGGCGAGGATTTTGTTTTTGAGCCGGGGGAACTGCAGAAGGTATGAAGATACTGGATCGTTATATCCTCCGCGAGATGATCGTCCCCTTTGTCTTCGGGGTCGTCGTCTTCACCGTCCTTTTTGTCTCCGCCGGCATCCTCTTTCAGATCGCCAGAATGATGGCGGAACAGGGCGCCTCCCCGCTTCTGGCCATGAAATTCCTGGTGAACAGCCTCCCCGCCATCTTTGTCTTCATCTGCCCTATAGCCATGCTCCTCTCATGCCTCATCGCCTTCGGGAGGCTTTCCGGCGACAGCGAAATCGTGGCCATCAAGGCCGGGGGCATCAGTTTTTACCGGGTGGCCGTGCCCGGGATCATCATGGCCTTTCTTGTCTCCCTCTTCGCGCTCTTCGTCTCCACCAAGGTGGCCCCTAACGCCACCTATGCCGCCAACAACATCTTTCTGGAGCAACTGACCAGGGACCCGGGTCGCGTCCGGGAGGATCTTATTCTTAAATTCAACACCCCGGATGGAGCCTCCCGCCTGGTATATGCCCGCCGGCTTAATCCGGCCAGGGGGGTAATGGAAGACGTAAATGTCCACGATTACCGGGATGAAAAGCCCATCCGCTACACCTATGCTTCCGAGGCCTATTACACGGGCAAGACCTGGGGCTTGAAAAACGGGGACATGGAGGAATATTCCTGGAATCCCGACGGCAAGCGCGAGGTGGTCTTCCGGGGACGCTTTTCATCCTGCAAGGTATTCATCCCGTTTTCTCCTACGGAGATAGGGCGAAGGGAGAAAACACCGGAGGAGATGGACCGACCGGAAATCAAGGAGAAGATCGCCTCTTTGCTCCAGGGCGGACCTCCCCCGAAAAAGCCTCTGCCGGAGGACCCGGCGTTCAAGCTCTGGGGGCGCCTCAATGAACTGGCTGTCATGTACCACCAGAAGATATCCATACCTTTCACCTGCTTCGTTTTCGGGCTCTTCGGGATTCCCCTGGGACTCAGGCCCCACCGCACCAGCACCTCCATCGGCATGGGGTTGAGCCTGGTTTTCTCCCTCATTTATTATATTTTGATGACCACCGGGATCGTGCTCGGAAAGACCGGCGTACTGCCCCCGCTCTTCGCTTCATGGCTGCCGAACCTGGTCTTTGGAGGAGTGGGCGGGTATCTCATGGTCCGTTCCGGGAGACAATAGCGATGGAAGGAGCTTATTGATGGGCGGAGTAATCATGAGGGTGACGGTCATCTTCATCTGTCTCACGATAATCAGCGGCATGATTGCCTACCTGGGGAACCAGTGGGGGCGGGCGATCGGCCGGAGAAAGCTGAGCGTCTTCAACCTCAGGCCCAGGCATACCTCCATCCTGATCACGGTGGTGACCGGGGTCATGATCTCCTACCTGACGGTGATAAGCGCCGCGATTTTCTCAAAGCCGGTTCAGATCGCTCTCCTGGGGATGGAGGGTATCCGGAAGGAAATCGCCGCTCTTGAGAACCAGAGGGACGACCTAAAGAAGGACATCAGTAATATGACCGATTCCATCCGGGTGAAGGAGACTCCCCTTTATACGGCGGGACAGCCGATTTTGGTCGCGGTCATCCAGACGGGCCTGCCGGAAAGGGCCATCAAGATGGTGTTGGATCACATCCTGGAGACCGCAAACTATGCGGCCATCATGCGGAATAATGCCCAGGCGGCCAAGAAAAAGGGCGAAGCGGTGCCGCAGGACACGCGCATGGTCTATTACCGGGATCGAGAGGAATACAAAAATATCATCCGCCGCCTCTCAAAGCAGCCCGGCAAACTCGGGGTCGTTGTCCGCTCGGCGGAGCTCTGCTTCCTCTGGGAGCCGGTCGGGGTCAAATTTGAGTTTTTCGATGACAAACTCGTCTTCAGGAAGGACGAGAAGGTTTTTGAATTTGAGATAAACGGGAGTGAATCCAGAGAGGATGTCTATAACACACTGGCTCTCAAGTTGAAATCGACCGTTCGCGCCGTGGCCGAAAAGAAGGGGGTTCGCCCCAATGTCGAGGAGAAGCTGGTGGAGGTCAGCCCTCTTGATATCGTGGATGCCTGCGATCATATCAAGGCTTTAGGGAGAGTCGCCCGCGTGATGATCATGGCTAAGCGGGATATCACCACGGCGGGGCCGCTTGAAGTGCGCTTTGAGATCAGCCCGAAATAGCGTGAGTTCGTCCGTCAGGGAAGAAAATCAAGCAAACGGCGACAGACAAAGGAGAGAGGCGATTGGCTGAAGTGCTCATGGCCGTGGATCCGGGACGGGAGAAGTGCGGGGTGGCGGTGGCCGCTTCAGGGGGGAATATCGTCCATCGCCAGATCGTCCTGACGGCGCAGATGGAAGAAAGGATCCCGGAGCTTCTGAAACGGTTTTCTCCCTCCAGGGTTCTCCTGGGCCGCGGAACCTTTTCCGGAAATATCAAAAAAACGCTGGAGCGGCTGAAAGAGGTTTTTCCCTTTGAGTTTCTCCTGGTGGACGAAAAAAATTCCACTGAAAAAGCGAGAAAACTCTATTTCAGGGAGAACCCTCCCCGCGGTTTCTGGAAGCTGGTTCCGCTGGGCCTGCAGGTTCCGCCCGAGCCCTACGACGATTACGCAGCTCAGATCCTGGTTGAGGAATATCTCATGAGGGGTGAGAAAAATGCTTAGAAAGTTCGGAATGGCCGTTCTTTTGAGTCTCCTTCTTCTTTCCGCGATTCCGGCTCCGGTTGGCGCCGCAGGCGGTATGGTCTTAGGCTGGGTCCTGACCTCGGGTACCCAGCAGGCCCCCGGCCAATACGGCGTGGGCTTCGTGGAAGGCGCCCTGGTGACTATTGGTGGGACCCGCCTCTCGACGCTCACCGATTCAAAAGGCCTCTTTCAGTTTACCGACGTTCCGAAAGGAAAACGCAAGATATCCGTCACCAAGCAGGGTTTTTCACCCTACGAAGAAGAGATCGAAATTAAGAAGGGAGTTCCGATTCAACTTAAGATCACTCTCCTTCCCCAGGCGGGTTCGACCATGACCATCACCGCCCCGGCTGTCGGCGGGGGCGCCATGTATGTAGCCTTTGCCTCGTCGGGCTCTTCTTTTTCATCAGGGTCGGGACCAGGTCCGTTTATGGGCGCGGACAGCGGGATGTCCACTACGATGTCCGCCATGCAGGCCATAGCGGCCGGGGCCGATCCGATGAGCCTTCATGGGAACGCGCCTCCTGATCCAATGTCCCAGAACCCCATGGAAAACCAGACGCCGATGAACACCAACCCGAACAGCATCATGATTCTGCAGCCCGCCGATCCCAAGCGGGCCGACTATATCAACCTGGGCGTGCGTCCCTTCTGGCTCTGCTTTAATATCAGCGGCACCAAGCTCTTTGTGGCCAACGACAATAAAGAAATCATGATTATCGACACCCTGGGCTCAAATGCCGTGGTAGGCCGGATTGCGACTACGGGAATCGTAAAGGATCTCCTCTTGAGTCCGGACGGAAGGGTTTTGTACGCGGCCGTCATGTCCGGAAATCCCTCCGTTTACGTCATAAGCCCCTCTTCCAACGCGGCGGTAAACGTAATACCCATGCCCCGGATGCGGGACGGAAATATCGGCCAGCCCCAGTCCCTGGCGGTCTCTCCCGACTGCCGGACGCTCTTCGTCGCCCTGGCGCCCTCCGGGGTCTCATCTCAGGGAGAGGTGATTGCCATTGATATTTCCAGGCAGGTGCTTCTAGGCTCCGCACCGGTGGGGGCCGCTCCCATGGGTATGGTCCTGGCGGCCGGAGGAGAGCGCCTCTTCGTGGCTAACTATAACTCGGGGAACGTCTCGGTCATCTCGACCAGGCAACTGGCCACGCTGGGCCATCTTCGGGTCGGAGTCCAGCCGGTAAAGCTGGCCGCATCTCCCGACGGAAGCAGGGTCTACGTCACCAACAACGGCACCGGGAACGTCTCCGTCATAGATGCCGCCTCGGCCAGGGTCTGCGCCACCATCCAGGTGGGGGCCAATCCCATGGGGGTGGCCGTCTCTTCGGACGGGCGCCGGATCTATGTGGCCAACAACGGGAGCGGAACCGTCTCCATAATCGACGCCTCCTCCGGCACGGTCATTCAGACCACTTCTCCTCAGGCCCAGAGCCGCCCTTTCGGAATTGCCGTCAAACCCTGAGTGTGATATAATCCAAAATGCAGAATGCAGAATGTAAATGTCAGAATGCAGAAGAGAAGGTAAAATTAATATCCCATCCTTCTATAATTCTGGCTCCTGTATTCCTTGTAGTATGACGGCACTGGAGGATCGTCCTTTTTGAGGGCAAAATAAACGCATGTGGCTTGAAGGACAGGCAAAATGGATTTTCTAAAAAAACTGCTCGACGGGAACGAGCGGGAACTGAAAAAAATCTGGAAAATAGTCCAGCAGATAAACTCCCTTGAAGAGGGGATCCAGGGCCTTCCCGACCTGGAACTGGCCGGCAAGACCCTGGAATTCAAGGAGCGCCTCCAGGCGGGAGAGACCCTGGAGGACCTTCTTCCGGAGGCCTTCGCCGTGGTGCGGGAGGTCTCGAAGAGGACCATCGGCCTTCGGCATTTCGATGTCCAGATGGTGGGGGGCATCGTCCTCCACCAGGGGCGCATTTCCGAGATGAAGACGGGCGAGGGCAAGACCCTGGTGGCGACGCTGCCCCTCTACCTTAACGCCCTCGAGGGCCGCGGCGCCCACCTGATCACCGTCAACGACTACCTGGCCAAGCGGGACGCCCGCTGGATGGCCCCCATTTTCGATTTCCTGGGTCTTTCGGTCGGAATCATCCAGCACGAGGAGGGTTATCGCTACGATCCCTCCATCGAACTCGACGACGAGCGGGTGACCCAGCTCCGCGCCGTGCCGAGAAAAGAGGCCTACCTGGCCGATATCACCTATGGAACCAACAACGAGTTCGGCTTTGACTACCTGCGGGACAACATGGCCCAAAGCATCGAAGACTGCGTACAGAGAGATCTGCGCTATGCCATCGTGGACGAAGTGGACTCCATCCTCATAGACGAGGCCAGGACGCCTCTCATCATCTCCGGCATGGGGGTGCAGTCCACCGACCTGTACGTGAAGTTTGCCAAGCTGGCCAAACGGCTGGCCAAGGAGACCCACTACACCGTGGATGAGAAGGCCCACTCCGTGCCCCTGACTGAGGAGGGGGTGCGGCGGGTTGAGGAATTCATGGGCGTCAGCAACCTCTATGACAATGAGAACATCGAGCTGGCGCATCAGATAAACCAGGCCCTCCGGGCCAAGGAGCTCTACCGGCTGGACGATAATTACGTCATCAAGGACGGCGAGGTCATCATCGTCGACGAATTCACCGGCCGGCTGATGTTCGGCCGCAGGTATTCCGACGGTCTCCACCAGGCGATCGAGGCCAAGGAAGGGGTGCCGGTGCGCCAGGAGGATCAGACCCTGGCGACGATCACTTTTCAGAATTTTTTCAGGCTCTACGATAAGCTGGCCGGCATGACGGGTACGGCGTCGACTGAAGAGAAGGAATTCAGGAACATATATCAGCTGGATGTCGTCATCATCCCTCCAAATCGCCCGATGCGCCGGACGGATCTCCCGGACCTAATTTACAAATCCGAATCCGGCAAGTTTGCCGCGGTCGTCCGGGATATAGCGGAAATGAGCAAGGACGGGAGGCCCATCCTGGTGGGCACCACCTCCATTGAAAAATCCGAACACCTCTCCAGGCTGCTCCGCCATGAGGGCGTCCAGGTCAATGTTCTTAACGGGCGGCTCCACGAAATAGAGGCCAAGATCATCGCCCAGGCCGGAAGAAAAGGGACGGTCACCATTGCCACCAACATGGCCGGGCGCGGAGTGGACATCCTCCTCGGGGGAAATTACTCCAAGATCGGGGAGACGGCGCTGACTCATCCTATCAGGGATCACAGCCTCAGGTCCGTGAAAGAGCTTTCCGATTTTATCAGCGAGAGGAACCGGGTCCATTCCTCCTGGAAGGGCACCAGCGCGAGCCTTCCGGATGAATTCGAGAGGGCCCACGAAGAGGAAAAATTAAAGGGCGATCAGAAGGCCATCGCGGAGTTTGGCGCCAAGCTTCAGTCCGTGCGCCAGAACCTCCTGGCCGAAGGCGTCCTTCCGCGGCGAATCGTCTCCTTCGGCGTCAGCAAGAATATCGAGTCGGCCAAGAAGCTCGTGAAATACGAACCCCTCGAAGAACAGGCGGATAGTCTTAAGACTCAGCTTGCATCATGGAAGGATCTCCTGTCGGATACTGAAAACAATCTGGCGGAGAGCGTCTACGAGGTAATCGGCAAGAAGGCGCTCTTTGACGAACTGCTCGGGAAGCTGAAGGAGGCCTCGGGCGGGAAGCAGGAAGAAGCGGCCGCCCTCGAGATTTCCTGGGATAGCGAACTTAAGCAATTGGAGGACGTGGAAACCGAGCAGGCCATCGAAGAGGCGGTCATCTCGGAGGGAGAAGAAGAGGAGATTCCCCAGGGGAGCCGGGTGGAAGTCAATCGGATAAAGATGGAGATCGTCGAGAGAAACAGCCGCACTCTGGCCCAGCAGGCCGGAACATTGCTTGAGGGGCTGACCTCCGGAGGGGGTCGGGGCGAAAAATCTTTCGCCCCGACAATGGCCGCCGTGGCCAGGGTTTCCTCAAACCTGGATAAATTCATCGGAATTTTAAAGCAGTTCCAGTTCACTCAGTTTGTCCCTTCCGAGGAGAAGAGAATAGGGAAAATCGTCCACGAGTTCGCCGGGAAACGCGCTTCCGGAAAGAGCGAGGAGGGGGCCATACCCCGCCTCATCATGCACTTTTCCCTCAAGCGGGAAGAAATTTTATGGAATTTCGCCCGAAGCTTGGACGGCGCGGCGGGTCAGGAGGCCCTCGCCGAACTCGGGAGGCGGATCGCCGGGGAGGAGGAGTCCTATGCCTCCTTCAGGCAGAACTATCTTAAGGCCGTCGAAGAATTTCAGATTCTTCTCAGAACTTACATGGAGAAGGCCCTGACCATGACGAGCCAGCTTTTGAACGCCGTCTCCTCGCTGATGGAGCAGTTACGGGAGGAGAACACCCTCATGCGGGAGGGAATCCAGCAGGGGTTCGTTCAGGAGATTCTGGAAGAACTCGGAGATGACGAGACGGCCGTTCTTATCCGGAAGAATCTTTCCGAGATCCTGGACAGGGAGAGCTTGAAGCATACCTGCGAAAGCGAGCGGACGGAGATCGTCTCTCTGGGAGGCCTCCATATCATCGGCACCGAGCGCCACGAGAGCCGGCGGATCGACAACCAGCTCCGGGGCCGGGCCGGACGACAGGGAGATCCGGGTTCCTCCCGCTTCTATATCTCCCTTGAAGATGAACTTATGCGCCTGTTCGGATCGGATCGGATAAGCGGCCTCATGGAAAAACTGGGATTTGACGAGGACAGCCCCCTGGAGCACAGATGGCTGACCTCGGGGATAGAAAATGCCCAGAAAAACGTGGAAAACAGGAATTTTGACATCAGGAAGACGGTCCTCGAATACGACGAGGTCATGAATGAGCACCGCCGGGTCATCTATGCGGATCGCCGGAAAATTCTCGAAAACCAGTCCGCCAAGGCTCACGTGATGGTCATGATCTGCGACTACGTGGACCGCCTGGTGGATACTTACGCCCCGGAGAACATGCCCGTTGAAGAGTGGGACATCCAGACCCTTTTCAAGACCTGCCGGGAGACTTTTGTCAATCTGCCCGAGAACGCCAAGCTCGAAGACCTTATTCAGGGGAAAAACGAATCCATCAAAAAAATAGTGAGACGTTGGGCGGAATATGTCTATAATGCCAAGGAGGCGCGCCTCTCCTCCGAGATCATGCGCCAGATCGAGCGTTTCGCCCTCCTGAAAATGATTGACGACAAATGGATTGACCACCTCTATGCCATGGAGATGCTCCGGGAAGGCGTGGGCCTCAGGGGGTACGGCCAGAAGGATCCCAGGGTTGAGTATATTAACGAAGCTTACAGCATGTTCGAGGGACTCAAAAGCCGGATCATGGAGGAAACACTCCATTTTCTCTATAAAGTTGAAATCCGCGCCGCGCCGAGGGAGACCGCGACTTCCCACCGCAATATCCGGACCAACAGGGAAGAGGGGGAGAGCGTTCCGGCCAAGACGGTACGCAGGGAAACCAGGAAGGTAGGGAGAAATGATGCCTGTCCCTGCGGAAGCGGAAAAAAATACAAGAAATGCTGCGGGAGATGAACAGTGGAAAAGATTCGCAAGGTCACTGAGACGGCTGAGAGGGCTTTTCCCGGCTTAGGCACTTATGCAATGCGCTTCCTCCTGGCTCTGGCCCTTGGATTTCCGGTGGGCATGGGAATTGGTTATCTCCTCCGGCTTTTCCTGGGGAAGGGTGCGTTCGTGGGGAAGTTCGTCCTGGTGATTCTCTTTTTCCTTTTGCCTTCTTTTCTGGCAGGCCGGGTCCCCGTAGCGGATCCGGTCAGCTTTTATTTTCTGGCCTATGGGGCCTCTGCCGGGCTGAGCCTCGGCCTCTTCGGAGAGGCGCTGATTTAAGAGAAGTTAGAATACAGGAGACAGAAGGATAGGAAGGGAAAGCAAAGGCCGCTTCCTGCCTGATTTAAAGGAGTAAAGAGATGTTAGCGGATTATGAACGGGAATTTCAGACTCTTCAGTCCAGGATAGCCAAAATGAAGGAGTTTCTTTGACATACCTGCCAAGAAAAAGACGCGTCTTACCCTGGAGGAAACCGTAACCTCGGCGGATTTCTGGAAGACCCCCGATCAGGCCAAAAAACACCTTCAGGAGCTTGAGGCTCTGCGCTCCAAGATCGAGAATTTTGAAAAGCTGGAGCGGGAGGCCTCCGACCTGGTAGTTTTCTTTCAGGTAGCCGGCGAAGATGATCCCGATTCCATCCGGGAGGTAAAGGCCGGCCTGGAAAACCTGAGCAAAAACGTCTCCGCCTCTGAGACAGGCGCTCTTCTTTCAGGAGAGTACGACTGGAAAAACGCCATCCTGGCCGTTCACGCGGGCGCAGGAGGGACCGATGCCCAGGATTGGGTGGAGATGCTGCTCCGGATGTATCTCAGGTGGGCGGAGCGGAGCGATTTCAAGACCAAGCTGGTGGATGTCTCCCCCGGAGAGGAAGCGGGGGTCAAGAGCGCCACGGTGATCGTCACGGGACCCCAGGCCTACGGTTACCTCAAAACCGAGAAAGGGGTGCACCGCCTGGTGCGTCTCTCCCCCTTTGACGCCGCTCACCGGCGGCATACGTCTTTTGCCCAGGTGGAGGTCCTTCCGGAGATTGAGGATGACATCAAGATCGAGATTAATCCCGAGGATTTGAAGATAGACACCTACCGCTCCAGCGGAGCCGGAGGGCAGCACGTCAACAAGACCGACTCCGCGGTGCGCATCACCCACCTCCCGACGGGGATTATCGTCTCATGCCAGAACGAGCGCTCGCAGCACTCCAACCGCCTCACCGCCATGCGGGTTCTCAAGGCTCGTCTCTTTGAGCGGGAGCGGGAGGAGCAGGAAAAAAAGATCTCCCGGCTCAAGGGGGAGCATCGGGATATCGCTTGGGGCAGCCAGATTAGATCCTACGTCATTCATCCCTATTCCCAGGTCAAGGATCACCGCACCGGCTTTGAGACGGGAAATACCCAGGCCGTTCTGGACGGGGAGATCGGCGGTTTTATCCGGGCCTACCTTGAATATCAGTTGGCTTCCCGTGAAAGCGGTTGAGGAAGAAAAAAAAATTTAACATTTTGTTTGACACAGCAGGAGAAAAGCGGTATAATCTCGAATAACATCACAGCGCTCTTCATGCCAGGATTTAAGCCCGGTAAAGGCTCCTCCTGGCGGGAAGAAGAGCCTGCCGGGTTTTGTCTATTAGGATGTGATTTGTGAAGCAGGGGAAAGAAGGAGGTGGATCGGCCGAAATCCCGGAACTATCATAAAACATCGCGGATCCCCGGTTCCTGAGTGGAAGAAGGCAGGGATGAGTAAACACGAACACTCCTCCTGCGGATTCCACCGGAAGTCTGGGTGGAAATGGTGTAAAAACTAGGATTAATATACCAAAATATCTAAGGAGGGTACGTTTACTATGAAAAAACTGGTCGCATTCGTCGCTGTCATGCTCATCGTGGTTATGATGGCGCCGGCTATGGCGGCGCCTCTCTTCGGAGACGTGCCGGCGAGTCACTGGGCCAAGGACGCGATTGCGTCTTTAGCCGCAAAAGGTCTGATAGAAGGGTATCCCGATGGAACCTTCAAGGGAGACAGGGCCTCGACCCGCTATGAAATGGCTATGGTTATGGCGCGTCTTCTGGCCAAGGTGGACCAGATGGGGGCCACTTACGCCAGCAAGGCCGACATGGAGACCATGAAGGCCCTTGCGAACAACCTGAAGGATGAACTCAGCGCCATGGGCGTCCGGGTCACCAGCGCGGAGGACAACATCCAGAAACTGGGCGGCCGGGTGACTGCGCTTGAAAAAATCACCTTCTACGGCTCCTTTGACACCATCGTGAACACGATGGGCTTCACCAACGGCGGAAATTCCGCTTATAATCAGTATGTCGGGAATATCTCCGGCAGCCAGCTGTCGGCGGATCCCTCTTATCTCGGCTCCCGCGGCTCCATACCCATCGTCGCCAGCGACAACACCGCCGCGATTACCCCGACTCCCGGCGGCGCGTTTGTTCCCACTTCGTTTTTCATGGCCTTCGGAAAACTCCCCGTCATGGACTACATGAACGGACGGGCCATGACCAACGGAACGGGCGCCTCCACGCTGGCCAACCTGGGCCTCAAGATCAGGGTCTCGGATGACATCAGCGCCGGCGCCGAGTTCGCCGCCTATGTCTCCGCGGGCGACTTCGTGCAGGACGCCATCTGGGGCGTCTCCGCTCCCTGGCTCGTCAATCCTTACACCAGCCTGGGCAACATCGCCAACGGCAGCGTTCAGCCACTCAATAACCAGCCCTGGACCCGCATGGTCCTGGACAATTTCTGGTTCACCCACAATCCCACGGGCACCAAGGTTACCGTGGGCGCCTTCAAGACGACAAACATGGATCCCATCGTTTTGAAGGGCGTTGAAAACCCCAACGCCAACGGCCCGGATTACCTTCCCTACTACGGGTTTGACATCAACGGCAAGTTCAAACTCCTGGTTCCCTTCAAGTTCGAGGTCCTGGGAACCCGCCTGCCGGATGAGGGTGTCAGCCTTCCCAACGGTTCGCTGACGTATGTTCCGCCGTCGCTTAACCCTCCCGCCGTCAATCCGACGCCGAATCTCAACTATCTCCAGGCTTATTATAACTGGGCCTTCGGCATGAACCTGGACTATGCGTTCAACGGCGGAAACGTGAAGTTCAATTTCCTGAGAGTGACCAATGACCAGTCCAACGGGTCGGCCATGGTAACGGGCGGCAACTTGCACAACCCCTACGGCTGGGTAAATCCGGACACCTACCTCTCGCAGGATCTCGCGGTGGCCGCGGACCGGCCCATCGTGGCGAGCAACAATTTCCCGGGCACCTTCGGGCCTCAGGGAATGTCCACGTTTGGGGTCAGCCTCAACTACAAGTTCCCCATCAAGTGGGATCTCCGGTTTATCGGTGAGGCAGCCGGAAGCAGCTATCAGTCAAACATGGGCTCTAAATACGAACAGGGCGGAGCAGCCAGAAAAGCCTCGCTCGCGACTTCGCTTGTCGGCGGGAACCTGGGCCTTCAGCTGGACTACATCTCGGTGGATCCCTACTACGATCCCTTCGTGCTGGCCTATCCCACCCCCGCAAGCAACTTTTCCGTGCCATTCACGCGGCTCCCGAATTTTGCCTACTACAACGGGCTTTATCAACTGCACGACAGCTACGAGTATCCGGACAACCGCCAGGGGGTCCGCTTTAAAGTGGATTACAAATTCGCCGAGAACAGCAATGTCTACGTGAAATACGGCTCCCTCGAGCAGTACAACGCTTCCATTGCGAACGCGGGCTCCGATTTCAACAACTACAGCGGCTTCCTGCCCGGCTTTGTGGAACCGGTCTTCTCTCCGCTCTATGGCGACGACTCGACCAAGGGCCGGGTGGAGAACTGGGGCCTGGGTCTTACATACAAGATCCCCACCTATAAGCTGAAAATCAATGTAGGCTATGACGACTACAGCTACAAGAGAGACTCGTCTCTTGCGGCCAATTACACCAACATGAAGGCGGCTCAGGGCCGCATCGGACTGGCCTATCCCCTTACCGAGAAGTTCACCCTGAAGGGCGGCTATAATTTCGCCAACGTCAGCGCCAAGGCGAAGAACCTTGCCAATGCCGAGTTCGGGGCCGTGGATTCCAGCCAGACGATCCCCTATCTGGGCTTTGACTACAACATCAGCCAGAACACCAACTGGGGCCTGATGCTGAAGGCCTTCAATACCACCGACAGCTCCAACGAGTCGGATCTGGGCGTAAAGCAATTCCAGTGGAGCGGAAGCCAGATCCTCACCGAACTTAAGGTCAGTTTCTAAAGACTCGCGAACTTGCGTTTCAAAAGGCCCCCGGGGCGGAAGCCCCGGGGGCCTTTTAGCTGTCTCTTCCAATTTTCAGGATAAAAATCTTTCTTTGCAGGAAATTTTAAAAAACGCGGCTAAGTAATCGTGGTTTCCGGAAAAGGGAAGGGAGCCTTCATGAAAATTCTGGGGCATCATATCATTGCAGAGCTTTCTTTATGCGAAGAAAAGACGCTTGCAGATGCAAAAGCACTCGAAACAATCCTTACTCAAGCCGCCGTTGACGCCGGCGCCGAGGTAAGGGGCAGCTACTTTTACAAATACGGCCCCCTGGGCGTAAGCGGCGGCGTCTTTATTTCGGAATCTCACCTCACCATTCACACTTGGCCTGAGCACAGATATGCAGCCATAGACATCTTTACCTGCGGAGACCGGGTTAATCCCAAAAAGGCGTGTGATTATGTGGCCGGAAAGCTTCGGGCCGGACATGTCCACTTTACCAGATATGACCGCGGTCTCCTGACTCCGTCAGAAACTTTCCGCCATGAGATTGCCGAGCAAAAAGACGGAATTATTATCAGGCTGCCGTCCGGAACCAAGCTGCTCCCGATGGAATCGGAACTTTATGCCGATAAAAGTCCATTTTACAGAATCGAAGTATATAAGAGTCCTTTCTTCGGAAAAGTTCTCTTTCTGGACGGGGAACTTCAATCGGCCCAGAGCGATGAATTCATATACCATGAGATCCTGGTGCATCCCGCCATGCTCATTCACCCTTCTCCCGGGAGGGTTCTTATACTCGGAGCGGGCGAGGGAGCCACCTTGAGAGAGGCTCTGGGTCATCGCTCCGTCCGGCAGGTCGTAACGGTCGACATCGATTCCCGGGTCATAGAAGTCTGTAAAAAATTCCTTCCCGAATGGTCTAATGGAGCTTTCGAGGATCCCCGCTGTAAAATTGTTTACGACGACGCCCGAAAATATCTTGAAAATACCGATGAGACCTTTGATGTCATCATTGGCGATCTTCCCGAGCTTCACCGGGAGAGCCACGCGAAAGCCCTGGCCTCGGTTGAATTTTTCAAAGTAGTGAAAGATCACCTGACATTATCCGGGATCTTTGCCATGCAGGCGGGGAGCAGCGAGTTTGGGCAAACACAGATTCACGCCCTTCTTGCAAATACGGTAAACCAGGTATTCCCGGTGACGCGCTCCTATATGGCCAGCATTCCGTCATGTTTCGGCCTCTGGAGCTTCATACTGGCCTCCAATGGCCCGGACCCCCTGAATTTTTCAATGGAAGAAATAGATGAAAAGATATCCGGCAATATTACCATCCCCCTGCGTTATTACGCCGGAGAGACACACCGGAGGATCTTTTCTCTCCCGAAATATCTGCGCAAAGACATACAGGCTGAAACAAGAATTCAAAAGGATCGCGAATCTTTTCTGCCGTCAAGATCCCCTGAGGAATCCTGAAACACCGGGATCTGCTACCTGGAGGCGCTTCGGCAGAGTATATCCCGTTCTTCAATTGAGTTTCGGTAGAAATGAGTCAGCCCGCGGCATCCCCCAAGGCAGGTTTCAAGATTCCGGCAACCGGCGCATGAAGCGGGTGTTTCAGCCAGATTCTGAGCCAGTTCCCGGCGGATTAAAGAGTCCCATATTTCGCGCAAAGAATTATTTTTCAGGTTGCCCAGGGGGGACAGGAATGATTCGCAGGGATAGACGATACCGTCCCAGGCGACACAGGCCCTGGCGTTTGCAGCCTGACAGGCATGAAACTGCGCTCCCCGCCCGCCTGTTGCCGACAGGTGCACAAGAGGATGGTAGAAAGTCGTTTTGCCTTTAAACAAATCCAGAATTTCTCCGCTCTCTTCGCCGCCGGCATCGAGGTCTTCCATGGGAGGGATTTCCCGGTCTTCCGGGCCTGCCAGGAAAGGATTGGTGACGATAAGACCCAGAAAATTTATTTTCAGTAGATCCCGGCCCACCCGGTTGAGGAAATCTAAGTGGCTGCGCCGTTGTTCCACCTGGAGAAATGCTGGAGTTTTATTGGCTAAGAAAGGCTGGAGGAATTTAAGCGGGATCGGCGCTTCATCGGATGGATGAATTACAAGGGAGAGGCGGGCGGGCTCCAATATTTCCAGGATCGCCGGAGTATCGGCGGATAGAGCCCTGATCCCGAGCTCGGCAATAATCCGGGTGGTGGAATTATTAAATAATTTTTTCAGTTTCCGTATGTATTTTTTCCCGGGAGAAGAGGAAAACCGCAGGGTAAGCTCCAGAATATCGGCGTCGGCAATAGTCTCAGCAAAGCGGAGACTCTGGTTAAGTTCCCGCAGATCCAGGAACCATCTAAGACGCGTGGGAGTGCCAAATAAAATCATAATTCATGCAGGCGAGCAATATAAATGAAGGGAGCCCCGCCATCGGCGGGGCTCCCCTGGGGGGAGGGACTCAGCAGGGATGAATATTCACCGCTGCCAATATCCGTGGAGTTCTGAAAAGAATTTTCATCTCCGTCACCTCCTGTTCCCCCTTTTTACAAAACTTTACAACCAGCAGTGAGGATCCGGCGAATTTAAATCACCGGAGGCCAGGTAGGCTCTTGCCGTGCAGCCTCCCCGACAATCCTCATACCACCGGCAAACCAGGCACTTGCCCTGAGGTTTTTTGGCCCGGTATTTATTCAAGGCTTCTGAATCTTTCCATAGAGCCCGGAGATCATCCTGCAGGAGATTCCCGATTTTAATGGAGACAAAGGCGCAGGGGGTGAGATCTCCGTTGGGCTTGATACACATGGTCAGCTTTCCGCAGGCACTTCCTTTCATCATGTTTCCGGGCCGGCCGGGCTCTTCAAGAGTGCACAATATCGGGTCTTCCACCGAGAGAAGGAGCCCCTTTTCGGTCCTGGAAATTTCCAGAATCCTCCGGTAGAGTTCCTTCCATTCCGCTGGGAGGAGATCCAGTTCACCCCGGTTGAGCCCTCCCGTTCCGCCGCATTTGAAATTGTGGAAAGATATCTTCCGGATGCCGATTTTCTTCCCCGTCTCTATGATTTTTTCAAGGTTCAGAAAATTAACCCGGGTGACGACAGTGGACATATCCACTTCCAGCCCTGCTTCCCTCAGAAACATGACCGCTTCGAGAGCCCTGGCATGACTCCCCGGCTGTCTCCTGAACCGGTCATGTACTTCGGAATCATCGCTGTCCAGGCTGACCTCAGCCTTCCGGAGTCCTGACTTCCCGAGAAGAGCGGCGTTCTCCCGGGAGACAAGAAACCCGTTCGTCGAGAGGCTGAAATTTAAGCCGGATGCCGCTCCTTCTTTAATTATATCAAAAAGGTCGGGACGAAGCAAGGGTTCGCCGCCTCCAATATTGACAAATGGGATCCGGTATTCCGCCAATTTCCGGACAATTTGGAAGGCGGTCTCGGATGAAGGCTCCTCGTAGTCTTCCAGGCGGCTGTAGCAGTGCCGGCAGGAAAAATTGCATCGGAGAGACAGGTTCCAGTTGGCGACCACCGGAAGAGCCAGAGAGGGCGTCGAATTGTTCGATGAATTTGGAATGCTTTTATCCATCGGAATTTAAAACCAGACTGAGATTGACCGTGCGCGGCTGATTGAAGGCGTCCGGCTTATCCGCGATCAGGGCGTACTTGAAAAAAGAAAGCAGCGCCAGAGACGCCATTTTCCTGAATTTCATTCTTCTTTCTCCCGTTTCACTGTGAGCAGCTCTTCAAGAGGTTGGAAACGCTGACTTCCTTTACATCTTCAAAAAATTGTTCGTAGGCCGCTACGAGGGTCCGGGCGAAAAGTTTCAGTTCCGCTCCCCCTCCATCCGGGCCTCCTATATGCGTCACGATGATCCGGCGGCCTGCATTTTTTTCGAGGTCGCGAAGAATGCGGTGGGCCTTGGCGTAGGAGATTCCCATATCGCGGGCGGCCTGCACTCCTGCCGGAAAAGCCGGAAGAGAGAAGATGCAGCGAGAACTCATGTGGTTATGGTATCATGCAGATAACGGCTTGTCAAATTTTCAGCGGCCTTAAAAACACTCTTACCGGCATTTAAAAAGCAGACAGGTGCGCCCTATCTTTCCTGATTGGTTTTTAGCAGGCATTCTATTAATAGTTTCAACCTCGGTTCCTTCATTATTATTTCGGCCTTCCGCCAATTGAGGACGGAGTCATGTAATTTGCCCTGCAGGAGCTGGAGCCAGCCCTTGAAAAACAGGGCGTCATCTCCCTGCGGGGCGGAGGGTTCAGCCAGGGACGATAAAGCCCGATCAAATTCCCCGAGCCCCATTTCGGCCACGAAGAAAGACCAGAGCGCGTCTTTGCCGCGAGATCTCTTAACGCTTTCGCCCAGTTCATCGAGGGCGGATTCCAGGCGGCCTTCCCGGCACAGCATTATTCCCCGCATTGCATGTATCTCATCAAGATCGCCGCCGGAGGCGGCACTCGCCTGATATTCCTTTAAAGCCGGATCTGTAAGTCCCGACTGATCAAAGATTTCTCCCAGGAGCCGGTGGTGCGCGGGAGGATCTAGTTTGTCCGCTAATTGAGACGGTAAATTGAAACTATCTCCCTGAATGAGGGCGCAAAGCGACCAGATCCGGATGGCCCGACTCCGTTCCCCGCTTTTCCAGAGTTTAATACCTGTTTCCATCAGTCCGGCTGCTTCCAGGGTTGGTTTCGTCCGGCAGATGACGGTCCTCGGCCTTGGCTGGAAGACCCATCTTCGGCTGGAGAGATGGTCGCCGATAATAAAATTAAGAGAGAGTCCTGTCCATCTTCTACCCGGGGCCTGTGCGAAAAGGGGTTCTCTTCCCCGGGCGCCCAGGGCCAGGTAATCGTTGGTAGCCACGGAGTAAACACGCTCCATCTCAAGAGGTTTTCCGCCGATATGGATGATCGCACTTTGCTCGTCATTCGGCTTATAGGCGATTTGTGCTCCTGAAAACTGGATAAAGCGCCTGTTTTCAAGAGCGTTTCTTCGGAGCAATGTGTCAAGCTGCCGGCCGGTAAAAAAAAGAGTGCAGATTTCATTCTGAAAAGGGAGGCAGCGGGCCAGGTCTTCCAAAAAAATCATTCGCCCCGTTCCTTCCCGTATGGCGCGGTGGTTGAGGAAGGCGAGATCGGTGTGCATTTCCCTCCGAAGGATGTCGGTTAAGAGATCGCCCAGGAGACTTTCCCTGAAACTGAGGCGCTTATGCGAGAGGGGGATTTCACTTAAGGCCAGAAACCGGCTCGAAATTTTCCCGGGAATTCCCTGGAAGGCGTTCTCATATGTTTTATAATACCCCGCAATGATTCGATGCAGACTGGAATCCCCCGGCAAAGCGGATTTCACCGGGATTAAAGTTTGAATACTCATGGGATTTTTCAGAAACGGGAAAAAGATAAGACGGATTTTTCCCGTCGAAAAACGAGAGTCGGCCCGGGGCGCGATGACCGCCTGTCCGTAAAGAGACTTTTGGGCTTTTTCAGTTGCATGAGGGCGTTGAGCCGTCAGAATCAATCCTGCTTCCGGGAGCCGGCCGGCCAGGCCGGCCGCGTCGTCCGTCCAGGCGAACAGGATCACAAAATCACATCGGACCGATCGGATGAGGGCCCTGAGGCGCTTAAGATCTTCCTGAACCAAAGCAGGGTTCTTGTCCAGGGGCGGGACAAAGCCCAGGAGGAGAATTTTTTTTGCTCCAACGCCGACTATGCGATATTGAGCAGCTCCGCTCCCCTTAAGTTCAAGAGAATCATAAAGACCGTTGCTCACGATAAGGGGCAGGCGGGAGGCCAGGAGGATTTCCCCGGTTTTATCGTCATTATTGAGTCTCAAAAACTCTTTCCGGGAAGGGACGAAGGCGTCGCAGCCAAAGGCTGCAAGAGCCTCGGCGACAGGTTTGCCGTGGTAATAAATATTCATCGGGTCTCTTCCGCCCGTCAGTTCGCCGGCCGCCAAAAAAATATTTTTATACTTTAATAAAGAGCCTTCGTTGTTTTTCTTCCGCAGCTTCTGAACAAATTGGAGCGATTCAGTATAAAAAGCCGGGGTTAAAGTCGGAAGTTGATGTTTTTTCGCTCCAGGAAGAGCGGCGGGAGAAAGCTCGATATTTTCCTGCGTCCAGTAAAATAAATCAAGAATTGCAAGAGAGCGGAAAATTAACAGGAGAAAAATTACGACAAACACAGCCACCAGCAGCCATAAGAGTCCCCGCCTGGAACATTTCTTCTTCATATCCTCTGCCTGGCCATGTAAATCAAGTGGTTTCGACAGAGGAGTAAATTCGGCGCTCATGCCTCAAAACCTTCGTCCGGGACGCTCTCCTCAACTCCGCCAGGGAACGATTGAATTATTTCTATAGACCCGGATGGCCCCATCCGGCTGAACGGGACAGCCGAATTCGCACAGCCCGCAGCCGGTGCAGCGCGATGAATCAACCACGGGACAGGGAACGCCCCGCTGCATCTGGGGGTTGATGGCCGAATAAGAACAATATTCTCCGCATATATAGCACTTGGAGCCGCGGGACCAGGCGACGCAGGATTTCCTTTCCACCCGGGCCAGCCCCAGTATGATTCGCGGCTTTTCTTCGATGGAGAAGGGGTTGATGGCTCCGCTCGGACAGACCCGTCCGCAGAAATTGCACCGCTGTTCGCAGTGCCCCTTCCTGGGAATCAGGCGCGGGGTCCATATTTGAGATAGTCCCCCTTCAAGAAGGACCGGCTGGAGGCCGTTGGTGATGCACACTTTCATGCATTCCCCGCAGCGGATGCAGGATGCGGAGAAATTTTCCCCTGGAAGTGCATTGGGAGGGCGGATGAGGCGGGAGCTGGGAGGAATCCAGCCGACGCCGAACTTCTGTATGGCGGCCAGCCCTGCTCCCAGGCCCAGACCGGCCAGAAGGATGCGGCGGCTGCGGGAAAATCCGCCCGCGTCCAGGACCCGGTTTTGGGGAAGAGAAAATTTGAATTTAACAGCCCTGGTGGGGCAGAGGCTCACGCATGTATAGCAGTGGATGCAGGAAACTCCCCCCATCCGGCAGCCTTTATGGCAGAGTTGACAGGCATTGCAGCGGTCGCTGACGGTTTTTCTCCAGACGGCTGTCCGGGCGAAGAGGTCCAGGATGGCCCCGAGGGGACAGAGGTATCGGCACCAGAAGCGGCGGCGGATGAGGCTCAGGAGAAGGATGCCCAGGAGTATAAGCATGAAGACCCCGCCGTGCCTGAAAGAGGGATTGGCAATCGGCGTCAGCCGGATGTTTCCCAGTAACGGCAGGTGGCCGGAAAAAAAGTCCAGCAGGCGCAGGGCGGGAGCGAAAATTCCCAGGAGAAATCCCCGCGTTATGATGACCAGCGGGTCAAAAAAGTAAACAATGGCTGAGCCTGATATTGCCGCCAGGAGAATCCCCCCGAGGAGAACGAACCGAACGTTCGAAATGTTCGGATGGGTCAATGGGGCTGTGTTTCTTAAGGGAAGTACTTTTTCAGCGGTATCAATGGTGGTTCCCAGGGGGCAGATCCACCCGCAGAAAAATCTTCCCAGGATGAGGGTGGCCCCGACGGTGATCAGGGAGACAAGAAAAAGGCCCTCAAGTTTCCGGGATGCGATCCAGGTGGAGACGGCCAGCAGCGGATCCATTCGCAGAAAGAGATTTACCGGCAGAGCGGCGTCCAATGGGAAGGTCGTCTTCAGGAGCAGGAAAACAAAGAGCAGCCAGGCTGCAACCTGAATCAGGCGGCGCAGGTGTCGCATCAAACTCTTCGTACCTCGAACCGCCTTGAGTTGACCTGCCCGATGCCCGCTTCCGCGGCCAGTCTGAGGTGGCCGATATCCTCGCCTTTCAGGCCGAAGAGACTTGCCGCATGGGAGTCGGCGGCCACCGAATCAGTGCTCGCGATAATCTGTCCCGGATCCGCTGTCTCTCCCGGACCTTTGGGACCGCGGGTGAGCAGAATCCTGGTTGCGTCTATAAGGGTGAAAGCCGGTTTGATCCTGGTGCTTAAGTCGGCGATGCACTGATCAAGTCCCCTCATGTGGAAAAATCCACGGTCCTGGACCACGCCCATGAGGTTCTTGAGACTCAGGGTAAGGAGGGTCGCCGTATGGACCTTGGCCTTGGGAACATTGATGAAGACGTCGGCCTCAAGTATTCCCTTTATGACCAGAGCGCTCTTGAGAATCCTGCCGCCGGGAATCTGAATCTCCTGGTACATTTCGCGCCGGTTGGCGGCGTACATGCGCCCCCCGGCTTTTTCCACCGCTTCCTGAATTCCGCTTTCCCGGAAGGAGAAAGACGGGCTGTCACATGGGTTTTCATAGACCAGGATCTCTCTGGCACCTGCGTCCCAGCATAACTTCATGAGGGCGGTCATCACGGCCGGATGGGTGTTGGCGGCCTCCTCGGGCCTGCGGGCCCAGCCCACATTGGGCTTGAGGACGACCCGTGCGCCTCTCTTCACGAAGCGGCCGAGGCCGCCGATTCCATCGACGGCTTTGCGCACCTTTTCCGCCACTGACCCGCTGGAGGAAACGACTACGAGGCTCCTGGCCGGAGCGGCCTCGGCCGCTCCGCTGCCCGCCAGAGGAAGCGCAGGCAAGAGGCTCCCGCCTGCCAGCAGGACTCCCATCCCGGCCAGGTTCAGCATGAATTCCCGCCTGGAGATCCGCTCTTCTTCCATAAACCACCTTGTTTCAGATACCGGCATCGGTTATCAGCAAAATCATTCGCGAGCGTTTACGCTCAAAATCAGTCTTCCAATAAGACCTCAGACCTCTAGTCTACGGTCTGTGGTCTTTTGTTTATGGTCTATAGTTTCTTACTTTATTATCTTCTGCATTTCGTATTCTATCTCCTGTATTCTGTCTCCTGAGCCGGGGATCCCCGGCAGATTTTTCTATTTGAGTGTAAAAAGCCTTTCTAAGCCGGATTTCTTGATTTCATCGAACATTATTTCGGTTTCGCCTGGAATTTCGAGGGGCCGCAAACCCAGTGTTTACGTCGGGCCAAAAATTGTCAAAAATAAATTTTTCTCGGCACCGTTATCGCGTTTTTCGCACCTTCGCCTCCGGATTTCGTGAAATTTTCTGAAATTTCATCCGTACGTTAATAGTGAGGGGAAAAATAAGCATTTTGCCCTCGGCAGATTTTCGACAAGGGGGAACGACGGATGAATATGATCGAGTCTCTGGAAGCCTATCTGGCCTACAAAAGGTACCGCACGGAGTTTGAAGAAAGGCTCAATTTCCAATCTCCGGGCGGAAACGGAGGATCTCCGCCTCCCTTCGGGGCCAGGGACTGGGGCCCGGCCGCCCTGTACATTCCGGGCCAGGGCTCGGCCAACCTCCCGGTCTACAATGACCGGGGGCGCTGGTGTTCCACGCCCGAGGGCCTTGTCCAGGAACAGCGGCCCTCCGGCGAGATCCTGCTCATCTTCCCCAACCAGGATGGAACCCTGACCCTTAGAAGGGAGACGGGAGAAGACTTCTCCATCCAGGATCTTCCGGAGAA
>Ga0074199_1001070_pt1 | contig 28466 bp, 19 predicted proteins | sample EPASupsiteSAE347_FD_64528 | JGI IMG/M metagenome (GOLD analysis project Ga0074199, IMG submission 64528) | Bioremediated contaminated groundwater from EPA Superfund site, New Mexico - Sample SAE3-47 | ecosystem: Environmental > Aquatic > Deep subsurface > Groundwater > Contaminated ... | reverse complement strand
GACGACAAGGACCTTAAGACCGGTCAGGTCTGCCGGTACAGTATGAAGCCATTTGGAATCCTCGGCGCTCACGGTAAATCCGGCGGTAAAGGAAAAGGTGCTCCCCCGGTCGGGATCGCTGGTCGCTGATAACTCTCCTCCCATCATCTCGACCAGGTAGCGGGAGATAGCCAGACCAAGGCCGGTGCCCCCAAACCGGCGGGTAATGGAGCTGTCCGCCTGGGAAAAGGCAGTGAAAATATTCTCCATCTGTTCCTTCGGGATCCCGATTCCCGTGTCCGTAACGGAGAATCGCAGCAGGCAGCGGTCATTGTCCCTTTCCACCAGCTCAGTCTTTATAACGATATATCCTGCCTCGGTAAACTTCACTGCATTGCCGGCCAGGTTGAGGAGAACCTGGCCCAGACGGAGGGGATCGCCGATCAGGGCAAGGGGGACATCGCTCCCGACCGCCCAGATAAACTCGGTCCCCTTCTCCTCGGCCTTCACAGAGACAATGCCGGTGATCTTTTCCAGTACTGCGTCCAGTCTAAAATCTATGATTTCCAGCTCAATCTTACCTGCCTCGATCTTGGAAAAATCGAGGATATCGTTAATGACGCCGAGGAGAGATCTTGCCGAGGATTCAATCTTTTCAAGATAATCGCGCTGCCTGGCCGACATCTCCGTCTTTAGGGCCAGGCCGGAGAACCCGATGATGGCATTCATAGGGGTGCGGATCTCGTGGCTCATGTTTGCCAGAAATTCGCTCTTGGCAATATTGGCCCGTTCTGCCTGGGACGCCATTTCCCCGGCAATACGTGTCTTTTCCTCCAGCGCCATGGCCGCCTTTTTTCGCTCTGTAAGGTCGATGAATTGGATCAGCAGATGACCTTCGCCGTTGGTGAACATCGGCAGAATTCGACACTCGAGCCATAGCTCCTTGCCGAAAGCAGTGTGAATGTTTATTTCAATCTGCTGTTGATTGTGATTCTCCAAGGCAGCCAAACATTGATCGCGCAATCCTGTCATATTCCATGATTCGATATTCTTGAAGTTCTGGTCCAGCAAGAATTCCCGCGTGGCGTCGAAGAGATTGGCATAGGCATTGTTCGCCAGAATACATTGGCCGCTTGAATCGTACACCCCCATTGGCAGGGGCGAACTGAGAAGCAGGGTTTCGTTGAAATTAAGGGTTTCGGAAAGACGACGAGTGCGCTCTGCCACTGTTTCTTCCAGGCGGTAATTTACGGTCTCCAATTCTCTGCGAGCCGCAAATACCCGTTCCTGCATTTTATTCATCGATTTCATGAGGCTTCCCAACTCGTCTTGATGGGGATATTCCAAAGAAATCGCTTCTTGCGATTCCGCCGCAAATTCAATTTGGGATACAACCTCGGTCAGTCTGGAAATCGGGCGCGATAATCCCCTGGAGATGACAAGATAAAAGATCAACCAAAGGCCGGTTGTTTTGACTACTGAGTTGATCAGAATGACAATAAAGCTGTATTTTATTCTTTCCAAGGCAACCGAACGATCAGAGAAGATCGTCAATTGGCCAATTTCCCGCAACCCGGTGGACGTCTGTTTTACCAGGCGTGTTGCATTGAACTGGAAGGGCGCAAGAACACTGTCGGATGCAGCGGGTGTTTTAGAGGGAACGTTGCCGATTGCAGCAAAAGTTTCTCCGCTTGCCGATGAAATTCTTACGCCGGTGACAATGGATGACTGGGCGATCCCTTGCGCCATGGTATTTATCAGGGGACGATCCAGTTCCCACATTGCTCCGGCAACACCGCCATTGAAAGATTGCCCAAGAGATGTGAGGTCATTACCGATTATTCGCTGGACCGATGAATATTCGAGCACAAGCTGTATGGCGGTAACAAGAATGGCCAAAATCAGGTAAGAACCGAATACTATTTTAAAAAGACGACCCGCCAAAGATTGCCAGTAGTTCATGAGACTGCTAACCCCTTACATTAAGACGCGGATGGAATGACGAGCCGCAGTGGCGAAATATTCCCGTTCGAACTGGGATTTGTCGGAAGATCTTAATCTGATCCGGATTCCTGTCAATCCGGATGTTAAATTGTAATTCAGCTTCCTGATGAAAGATAACCAAAGGCTTAAAAATCAAGCATCTGCCCGGCTTCCGCTGCCGACACATAGCGAGTGAAAATACGTTTCAGCGTGCCGTCATGTTGCATCTTATCAATGAGGACCCGCCAGCGATTCGCCTCAGTTTCGGAAAACCGGCTCTTGGTCAGCATCGTACAGCCAATAATTCCCTTATCGCTTGGAGACCAATCCTGGATGGAAACATAATCCATGATCTTGAGTTCAGACAATATCTTTCGATACACGAAGGGGAATGAAAACATCCCGTCAATGCGCCCCATCTTCAGCTTCTCATATAAAATATCAACATTGGCGCTTTCCTCCACTCTTCCTTCGTGGCGCATCTTCTTCAGCCACTGGTCAAGTTCTTTGCCGTGGGTGTATCCACGGACAACGCCGAACTGCAGCTTTTTATTGTTGAAAAAGTCTTCCCCATTGCTTACTGACGAGCGGGCCGCAGGTCCAATGACTGCGTAGTTCTTCGACGCAATCGAAGGAATCATCCATAACGTGCGCTCCCGTTCAGCGCTCCAGATACCGGAAAGGCTGACGTCCAAATCACCGCTGGCCAGATCGGACATGATACGTGCGAAGGACATTTCCTGGGAAACAAACTTGCAACCTGTACGCTTGCGGAGTTCTTCGAGGATATCCACGTTCATGCCTTTTCCCTGCCCGTTCTCCACATAAAAACGGTAACCTAACTTGAATAAGCCAACTCTTATCGGTTTGCCGCCACAATCGATAGGACCGCCGGCAAGGGCTCTTTGGTTTTCCGTCAGTAAAAGAGTCAAACAAAACAGGCTGGCAATAAGATAACTTAGAGGAATTCTATAATTATTCATTGTTAAACCTCAATATTTTTGAATTAATAACTACCTTGAACATAATGTTCTGTCAAGTTTATATAAGGAGACAGCAGTGTGGATTTTCTTTACAGTTTCAGGCGGGCCGGAGCCCTGGATAGGGAAGTCGAACAGGCCATCAGGACCCTGAAGAAGGCCATGGGTTGGAGACCGGTATTCCCCTTTGTTTGTATAGGCAAGCATGACTAACGCCGTTATCGCATGCACCCCGTCCCCAGCCTCAACCTTGATGAACCCGTAAAAAGTCGAAAATTTGGTTATCTTCGACGGCTTCGTAAAAAGATTCGCGGGCAAGGCGCGCAAATCCTGAGGAATGAGGCGTACTTGTCGTACGCCGCAGTGACGAAGGATGCAGCGCAACGCAGCATCCGGACTTTTTACGAAGCCGTCAACCTTGAAGGGGAGGGGATTGATAATGTAATCCCCATTGCAAAGGGGGCATAGATTAATTAAATCGTGTATTTATATTAGCATTCTCGGTAAAATAATCGTTATGGTTGTTTTTTGCCCGTCACCGTCAGGGGGCGGACAGGGGTTTCTCCGAACATCTCCGGGGCGTAGAGGGCCTCCAGCCGGGAGGGGGGCATCTGGAAAACACCTTCGTTATTGAGGCGCAGGGTATATTCCGTGGACCACTTCCCCTTGGGAACGTACTCGTAATAGACCCGGAAGGCCTCCTGGGAACGCTCGGTAAATGCTTCCTGGGCATATCCCCGGGTTTTCTCACCTGCCGCAAGGAGCAGCGAATCCCCGCCCAATCCCGTCCGCAGGATGCTGGCCCCCGCCGGAATGGGATCATTCAGGACGACCCAGGTCATGTCGGACTGGGCCTCCATATCCAAGCGGACCCGGATGATATCGCCGACATTGAATCTGTCGCTACGGCCATGGCTTGCCGGGGAGGTATGGGAGTCTCCCCCGCCGTTTTTACCTGTTCCGGGGGCGCCTGCCGCACCCCCCCTGCCCTGGCCGCCGGTCCCGGCGTCTTCATAACCAGCAGCGGCATCACCCCCGACCTTGGTTACCGCTCTCTTCACCTGGAAGCCGCTGGAAATTTGTTTTGTGAGGCGGAGGGCCGCCGTTGCTCCGATGGTCGCCCAAGGGGCGCCAGGGCCGTTGTGGGTTACCTGTAAGTTTTCCTTACCTGTCGGCCAGTTGAAGCTCAGCGTCCCTCCGGCTGGCGCTTTCTGCCAGTCAAGGGAGCGGGTCTTGCCGTTCAGCCCCGCGCTCGTGGTTCCCCCGACAGGTGTCTTTTCGTATTGGGCGGAAAATTTATCCATCGCCAGAACTCCCCAGGCATTGGCGGTGGTGGTGTCCCAGTGTCCCTGCCGCATCCGGCCCAGGGCGCCGGCGGTAAGGCGCGGCAGGTCGTTGCGCCATCCCTCCAGGTTCATCAGGGTGAGGAGGGAACGGACCGCGTTGCCGTCGGAGGAGGCCATGAGCCACCAGAGCTGGTCCATCCGCTCCGTCGAGAAGGTCATCCGGCTTCCCTGGAGATTCATCCGGGCGCGGAGGATCTGTTGCCCTTCCTTCAGCTTCTCCTCCCTTTGGGGAATGTCCGTCAGCCGCTGGAGGATGTTGATCCAGTCGAGGAGGGCCGACGTCGGCCAGAGATTCGGATCGATGGGAATGGAGGCCAGGAGTTTCGCATTTGCCTGTCCGTACCTGCTCAGGGCTTCCAGGGCGGAGAGTTTGCGGATGGCCAGATCAGCCGTGGGAAGGGCGCCGTAACGGATCACCCGTCCTTCGAGAAACTGCCGCAGTCCGGCGGTCATCCGGTCCCGGAGATAAGCGGGAATTTCATGCCCTGCCTCCGAGGCGACGGCAAGGATGTACGCCGTCAGGGAGTCGCTTCCCTGTCTCATAACGGGGAAATACTTCAGCAAACCGTCACTGTCGAGGTAAGAGGGGAGCTGGGCCATCGTGGCCTGCCACAGGGTCTTGCTTTTCAGGGCGACGGCGCGGGAGGCCTTCTGCTCCAGGCAGGTGTAGGCGTAATGATCCATGTAATCCCGGACGCTGCTCAGGGATGCCGCCAGGACCGGTTTTATCTGGACGTCAATCCCGCCGCGTCCGGCCTCGGCAGCCGCCGGTTTTTCGATGGGAACCGAAACGGGGGCGCGAACCTGGGTGAGAACGGCCTGCACCGTCCGGACGGGGACCGCGGGGATCACTTTCTGGGCTACCTTCAGGCGATCGCCGGCGCTTCCTCCTCCCTGTTCCCGGACCGTGGCCTCGTATTCCAGCCCGGCGGCGTCAGCGGGGACGGTGACCCACCAGGCCAATTCCCGGGCGGCCCCGGCGGGGATCATTTCCTGCCGTGCTTCCAGTTCCTGTGCATCATTGGCGCCGCGGACGATGAGCCGCCCCTCGATTTTCATATCATGGTCGGAGGCGTTGCGGACAGTAAAGGCGGCCCGGTAGCGATCCCCTTTCCGGACGAGGGGTGGCAGGCCGGAAAGGATCATCAGATCCTGGGTGGTCTGTATGTCCGCTTCCCCCGTCCCGAAGAGTCCCGGCCCGGCCGTCGCGACCGCGACAATACGGAATCCGGTCAGGGAATCGTTCAGGGGTATCCGGACCGTCGCCTCGCCCTGGGCGTCAAGGGTCAGGCGACCCTGCCAAAAGAGAAGCGTATCGAAGAGCTCCCGGGTAAACTGCCGCCCGCCGCCACCGCCATGGCTTACCGCCTTCTGTCCGAAGTGGCGCTTTCCCACCACCATGGACTGGGCGGTGGCCGTCCGGACTTCATAGTCCCGGCGCTGCATCATCGCCTTCAGCAGTTGCCAGCTGTCGTTGGCAGCCAGTTGGAGAAGTCCCTTGTCCACCGTGGCGATTGCCACTTCGCCACCCTTGGGCAGGGGCCGTCCCGCCGGTCCTATCACCCTGATGCGGACGTTCACCGTGTCGCGGACTTTGTAAACCGTCCGCTCCGGAACGACCTGGACGTCGAGCTGATGGGCCTGGCTGCCCACACGGATCTCGGCCACACCGAGCTTGTAGGCCGGTTTCCCCGGATCGAAGGTCGCCGTCGGTTGCGCGGCGCCGACACGGCCCCGGACGACGAGGACGGACACGAAGGCGTTGGGGGCGTAATGCTTCTTTACGGGAATCTCCACCAGCGGGGATTTCCCGGAGAGTTTCTTCGTATAGACATCGAGAATGCCTTCCCGCTCCACCGTGATCAGGGCCGTGGCCTCCCGGAAGGGCATCCGGACCTGGAATTTCGCCTTGTCCCCCGGTTCATACTTTTTCTTTTCCGGCAGGACATCGATCCGGTCATCGTTCCCCCCCTCGAACCACCAGTCGTCCTTGCCGGCAATCCAGAGGTCATAATTGGCGGCGGAGGCGAGTCCCGATTCATCCCTGACTTCCGCCCGGAGAATGACGCTTCCCGAAACGGTTGATGGACCCTGGCAGGTCAAAAGGCCCGTAGCATCGGTCCGCCCCTGACAGTGAAGGCCGATTTTCCTGGTTTCCCGGGTGTTCTTATAGGCATAGAAGCCGCCCACCAGGCGCACGCGGTGGGAGTAGGTCTGCTGCCGGTAGAGATCCACCGTCGCCTCCACGTTGGGGGCCGGTTTCCCCTGGAGATCGACGACGGCAACCTTGTAATTAAGATTGTCCTGTGCGGCGGTCCAGGAGTCAGGACGGATGCCCACGGCAAGCCGGGAAGGATAGAGGGGAATCCGGGCGGCGGCGGTCTGGATTTCACCGTTCGGGTCTTTGAATTCCATCTCCACGTGGATATCCCGGGCTGTCTGGATTTTCGGCAGACCCCGCAATAATGCCCGCCGGGCGCCCTGGTTGTCGAGCTTCAGTTCCTGCGTCGGCAGTTTGAAGGGCTTTTCGGAGGCGGCTTGGGGGTCCGGTTCCGCTGTCGCAGCGTCGGTCTCACCTTCTTCAAGGTCGCCCCGTCCGGAGACGGGAAAGATTCCCTCCTTCAAGGGGCCACCGCTAAAGGAAAAATCTTCATAATCTTTAAAGGTTACTGTTTTGGGCTGGACCTCCGCCCGGAGCCGGATGGGGAGCAGGGATGCTCCGCCTCCCGACAGGTAGGAAACGGACAAATCAAGCGGGGTCTCCCGAACGTTGACCAGGGGCTTCGCCGGGGCCTGGATGACGGCCTTCATGAGGGGGACGCGGAATTCTTCCACCCGGAACGAGCCGCATCGCCAGCTTCGCTCAGAGGAAGACGTCTTATCATGGGCTGGTTTGGATTTCACCAGGGCCAGCTCGTAGGTTCCCAGGCGGGCGTTTTCGGGGATCTTCCAGTCCGTCTCGGCGCTGCCGTTCCCGTGCCAGCGGAGAGGGAGGCGATAGGTCTGGTCGCTGCCCAGGTGCTGGATCGCCAGCACATCCGGGCGTTTTGCCGGCGGCAGCAGGGCAAAGCCGCCCGAGGTGTGGGTTCTTAATATATGCTTCATGTGGGCCGTCTCGCCGGCCCGGAAAAGGGGGCGATCCAGAATGGTGTGGGCGACGACGCCTTCTTCCCCGGAATAACCCCCCATGGGCAACTGGAAGCGCCAGGGTTCGATGCCCTCGTCCCAACTGGAGTGGGTAAAGGTCATGTCGGCGCCGCTCCGGACGAAAACGAAGAGGCCGCCATTGAGATTGCTCAGGGCGTGGGGGGCCTCGCGATAGTTCACCTTGCCGGGACATTGAGACAGATCATCCGGACGGGGAAGGCGGACCTTGATCAGGGCGACGCCGGTCCGATCGGTCTTGCCATGCCAGAGGGCCTTCCCCTTGCAGTCGCGAACAACGACGGCGGCTCCCGCTACGGGGGCGCCTTTTTCCAGGGAGGTCACCCAGACCAGAGAGTATTCCCGTCCCCATTTGAAATGGGCCGCCATATCAGTGGTCAGGGCGGCCGCCGGGATATAGAGGGGCGCCGGTTGGGCAAGAAGCTGCGCCCCCAGGATCCGGCTTTCCAGCTCGACGATATAAAACCCGGGGCCGGGAAGGGGGATCCCGACAACTTCGAAGGCCTTTTCCTCTTTCCGGTCGGGAAAGTTCAGAGAAGGGGCCTGCCGGTTCAGGATGGGCGCTTCCCGTTCCGCAGCAGCGATTTTGCGGAGCCACTCGATAACCTTGACGTCCTGATCAACACCGATCCGCTCCACTTTGCCAGTCAGGCGCGCGGTGAAAGCGGGACTACCGTCTGACCCCGCTTTTGCGGCCCCGGACGCCGTCACCGCTTTTTCTCCTGCCGGTGAGCCAGAGCTCCCCTCCCCTTGTTCAGCTCTTGCCCCTTCCTCTTTTTCGATCAGAGGCGGCGGCGCTTTTTCATCAACCCTCAGGAGACGTCCCTGCATTTGACGGTCGATATTGCGGATGGTTACGGGGAGGAGGCGATCTCCCTTGGCCTCGATAATCCCGAACCGGGCGGCGAATTTGGCCAAGGGCGGGTAGGCATCCATGCTTACGGGCAGGGGAAACTTATCGGCATTGCTGAGTGTTCTCCCCGCCTCGTCTTTGATCTCGCCGGGAAGGCGCAACGTCAATCTGGATTTTTCCGGAAAGGGTCCGGGAAAGGTCAGATAGGAGACGATCCCCCGTCGCCGGTCGCTGTCGCTGACTTTTCCCGGCCACTTCTTTTCCTTCGGACCGGTAATCACAATTTGTTCGGCGCGTTTCACCGGGATGGGGGCGGTAAAGCGCAATCCGACAGGCAGGATGGGAATGCAGGCACGATCGGCCTTTTCCCGGGTGCACCCGAATTCGGCGCGGAATGGTTCCCGGGTCCGGAAAGCCAATACCTGGTCTTTTTCTGTCACCACGCCGCTTGCGGAGGCGACCCCCTGGCCCCAGATCAGCTTGACCACGGCGGCATCAGGGAAGGACTGCCTGGCCTGCACGAGGACGACAAGGCGCTCATCGCCCTTATGGTTGACAGCCTTGAGGATTTTACGGCGTTCACTCCCCGTAACGATGTTGATTCCGATACGTTCCTTGATGCCGGCCACGGAAAAATAGACTTGCGATGCGAGGGAAGCCTCCCGGGGCGCCGCGTCAAGATAGAGGACGAAGATCTGCCGCTCATCGATCTGTTCGTTTCCTTCAAAAGGGATGGAACGAGTGACCCCAGGGCCGCCGGTGGAGAGCCGGAAGCTCTTCCGCCCCGCAACATCGTTACCGGACAGGGACCTGACGTCATCCTTTAGACGAAATTCGCACTCCACGCCGCCGGGGAGGTCGGCGGCGAAATCATAAGACCAGGTATGGGTGTCGATCCACCGTCCCTGGCCCTTTCCCGGGCACTGGACGGTGAAGGGATCGGCGAGGCGGGGGTCGCCGAAGGCGACCATGGGTTCGGAAAAAGCAGCGGTTACCTGACGGACACCTTTGACGACGCCCTCGGGACTAAAGGATTTTATTTCCGCAACGCCCCCGGCAAGGACGTGATTACCGAGAAAAAAAGAAAAGAGAACAACGGCCCAAAATATCCACCTGCGCTTTTGATCCTTCATATCTGTCTCTCCTCCGTAATTGGCAGACGCCTGTCCAATGGCCAGTAAATTAAAAGATTATCACATCCCCTACCCTTCAAGGGGAGGGTCAGGGTGGGGATGGGTTAACTTGTTTTAGCGCTTACATAAATTCTACCCTCACCCTAACCCTAACCATCTCCCTGAAAGGGAGAGGGGATTTCGGTACTTGTTGCTGGCTCGTCAGTTACAATCCCGTCGGAGACACTTATCCCGCAGGCATAGCGACAATACAAACAGAAGTTCTCTGCTGCTGGTAATTATGACATTACTTGCAGAAGCCCTCGGTCGCCAGGAACTCCGACACTACCCGCAAGAATTCCTCCGGATTGTCCGTGTGAACGGGGTGAGCCGCTTTCGGTACTTCGGATAAGCTCCCATTGGGGATGGCGCCGCTCATTTCCCGGGCCGCTTCATATCCCATCACCCGGCTTTCCTGACCGCGAATGACGAGGGTTGGACACCGGATGTCCCGGAGGTATGGCCGGAGATCGTAGCGGTCGAAGTGAAACAGCACCTCCCGATCGAAACGGGGGCGCCACTTGCCGTCCTTCCCCTCCGCAAGGGCAAAGGAGGCGATGCGGTGGAGCATTTCCTCCTTTGCATAGGGGCTGTTTTTCCGCGCCTCCTGAACATACTCGCCAATGGATGCATAGGAGGGGGGTAGGTTTTCGTAGAGGTTGAGGAGATATTTTTTGTTCCAGGCAGGCGGGCAGGGTTCGATATCGGCGTGAATGAGGGCGGCCGTTTTCTCCGGTTGCAGGGCTGCATAACGAGTGGCATGGAGCGCCCCCATGGAGTGTCCCATCAAAATTACCTCCTCCAAGCGAAGAGCATGGACCAAATTACCGACATCGGCTACATAGTCTTCACAGCCGTAGGCAGGGGGAAGCGCCCAGTCGCTCCCTCCATGACCCCGCTGATCCAGGGCGATGATCCTGAACCGGTCCGCAACATGGCTGGCGAAATGATCCCATACGTGGGCGTCGTCACCAATGCCGGGGAGTAAAAGCATGGCAGCCGGGTTTCCCGCGCCCCACTCCAGGTAATGAAGGCGCAGATCGCCAAGATGAATGTATTTATCTTCCGGATGATTTGTCATGATCGGCACGCCAATATCCTTACGTTCCTCCTGTTCGCCCCGCTATCTCCGGATGGGGGACTGCCGTGTCAGAACGGGTCGCTACTCAAGGAACGATCCTTTTTCAGATGTTCCCGGAGTGCCGGCCGCAGATAGACCCCGTCAACATCATAACGATTCAGGGCCTCGGTAATCAAAGCAATTTTTCTCTTAACCGTCGCCTTGGCATGGACGAAAAGGACGGGCTGCTCCTTGATGCGGCAGAGACCACCAAAGGTGGAAGGGTCCTCCTTTTTCTGGGATTCGTAGCGGATAGTAACATTCATTCGCCCGGCCAGTTCTTCAAGCTGTTTGAGAAGCTCCTCTTGGGTCATAAATAGACAAACTCGCAAAAACATATTTTCTCGTGTACCAATTTCTATATACAGGATTTACCGGGAAAATGGCAAGGAACCCGATGCCTGAGGGGAAGTAAAAAGATGCTTTTATGGTTGTGAAGTTCCTTGACTACTCGGGATAATGAGTTATTCTGAGCAAATGAAAAGCAAGAACAGAGAAATAGATCACAAAGGGCAGGTTGTGGTCATCGGGGCCGGGGCGGCGGGGATGCTGGCGGCAGGTCGGGCGGCGGCCGCCGGGGCCCGGGTGCTGCTCCTGGAAAAGATGGATCAGCCGGGCAGAAAGATCCTCATCAGCGGCAAGACGCGCTGCAATCTGACCAATACCAGGACGCTGCCGGAATTCATCGCCATGTACGGCCCCAACGGCCGCTTTCTGCACACCGCCTTTCACCGGTTTTTCCGTGATGACCTTCTTGATATCCTCAATCGCTATGGCGTGGAAACCAAGTCTGAACGGGGCGGCCGCATCTTTCCTGTCTCGGACCGGGCCGCCGACGTCGTCGGGGCCTTACGGCGCTATGTGGATGATCAGGGGGTGCAACTGGCAACGCAAAGTCGCGTCTTCTCCCTGATCGTCGAGGGAGGAAAAATTGCCGGCGTTGTAACGGATAAAGGAATGACGCCTGCCGCTGCGGTGATTGTTGCCGCCGGAGGCGCTACCTGGCCTGCCACCGGTTCCACCGGTGACGGCTACGAGCTGGCAAGGGCTGTCGGCCACAGGATTGAAAAGCTGCGCCCGGCCCTCGTGCCGCTGATTGTCAAAGAAATCGAGCTGGCAAAATCGATGCAGGGGGTGAGCCTGCGCAATGTCCGGTTGACGGCCTGCCGCTGCCGTCCCTGTGAAATAGGCCCGGCCGCCGTCCCGGCCCATGACGTCGGCCGGGGGCTGGACCGCAAAAAGGCCCGCGGCCCGGTTATTGAAAGCCGCTTCGGAGAGATGATGATCACCCATTTCGGCATCGGCGGTCCGGTCACGCTGCTCATCAGCCTCGCCGTTGTGGACGCCCTGGCCCGAGGTCCCGTCAGCGTCGCCATCGATCTGAAACCGGCCCTGGATTATCCGCAGCTCCGCGCTCGTCTCCAGCGGGATCTTGACGCCCACGGCAAGCGGCAGTTCAAAGGGATCCTCGAAGGGCTCCTGCCCCGGAAGATGATCGAACCGCTGGGCGCCTTGACGGGCATTCCCCTCGACAAGCCCGCCCACCAGGTAACGGCGGCGGAAAGGGAGAAGCTGGCCGGCATTCTCAAGTCCCTCCGTTTCGAGATTGCCGGCCCCTTGCCGATGGCGGCGGCCATCGTCACCGCCGGCGGGGTTTCCCTCAAAGAGATCGACCCCCGGACGATGGCATCGAAGCTGGTTCAAGGCCTCTATTTCTGCGGCGAGGTCCTGGACATCGACGCCGACACGGGGGGATTCAATCTCCAGGCGGCCTTTTCGACAGGCTACGTCGCCGGAGAAGCGGCGGCAGCGTATGTCGCCGCAGGGAGAGGATTAAGATAAGGACGTCCTCACAAAAAGTAATTTCCCTCCTTCTCAAAGAGGGGAAGGCATATTTTGGTGAAACAATCGTGACCGGAAGCCGTCACAAAGGGGGATGAAAATGGCTGTCCAGACCCATCCCCACCCTGAGATTGTAATCTCCCCTTCAAGGGTAGGGAACTGAGATTGTAATCTCCCCTTTAAGGGGGAGTGAGTAAAGCTCACGGTCCTCCCCCCGGAGGGGAGGAAATATATATTGATCAATGATATTATTCGTTTAGAGGTACATTTTCAGGTGAAAAAGCCGAGAGAGGTGTGACGATGAATTGCTGTGATTTTACGATTTACGATATGATTGCCCGCAACGCCGCTTTATATCCCGATAAAGATGCGATTGTGTATGACGGCAGGCGGACTGACTTTAAAACCTATAAAAACCTCTGTGACCAATACGCCGCCGGGCTCATCAGCAAAGGGGTGGAAACGGGCGACCGGATTGCCGTCCTGGCAGGCAACTGCGATGATTTCCTGATTCTCTGCGGGGCCGTTGCCAAAATCGGCGCCATCGTGGTGCCCATAAACTGGCGGCTAAGGGAGGAGGAAATTGAATACATCCTGATGGATACTACCCCGAAGTTGCTTGTCAGCGACAGCGAATATCGGGGTCTGGCCCGGAAGGCCGTGTCAAAGGTGGCGTCGGTACAAAGACATTATGCCTTCACTGTGGATGAAAGGGAGGGCGATTGCCTCCCTTTCCGGGCCCTTTGCCGTGAAGAAAAATACGAGGAGACGGGGTCGGTTTCCGGAGATCACGCCTTTGTGATCATCCATACAGCGGCCGTGGATGGGAAGCCGAAAGGTTGCCTCCTCAGCCAGGGAAACATGATCGCCGGCGGCCTGCAGATTTCCCATTTATTGCAACTCGGCAACCGGGATTGCCATCTCTGTATCCTACCCCTGTTTCATATCGGCGGTCTGGCCATGACCATGGCGACCATGCATCAAGGGGGAAAGAATGTGATTGTCAACCGTTTTGATCCACTGCTTGTTCTGAAACTCCTTGCCAGGGAACAAGGCACTTTTTTTGTAGCCTTTCCCCCAATCCTCGCCTCGATCCTGGATGCCCAGGAGAAAGATCCCTCCGCCGACGCGTCGAGTTTGAGAATTGTCTGCGGTATGGACAGCCCGGATACTCTGGAGCGTTTTTTCAAGGTAAACACCCAGGCCGCCTTTTACAGCCTTTACGGCCAGACCGAGGCCATGCCGGTTTCCGGATGCAACTATAAGGAGAAACCCGGCAGCATCGGGCCGCCGGCGATCATGACGCGCGCTGCCCTGTTTGATGATCTCGACCGGGAAGTGGCCCCCGGGGCAACCGGAGAAATCTGTGTCCGGTCGCCCGCCGTATTCCAGGGTTATTGGAATCTGAAGGAAGAGACGGACTACGCCTTTCGCAATGGTTGGCATCATACGGGCGATCTGGGCCGCTACGATGAGGGAGGTTGCCTCTGGTATGCCGGCAGAAAGCCGGATAAAGAACTCATCAAGCCCGGTGGCGAAAACGTTTACCCGGCGGAAGTGGAAAGAGTCATTCTCAACCACGGCGCCATTGCGGAAGTGAGCGTCATCGGTGTTCCCGATCCGGAATGGGGAGAGGCCGTCAAGGCCGTCTGCGTCCTCAAGAAGGGAGGCGCGGTAAGTGCGGGAGAATTGATCGACTTCGTGGCCTCTAAAATCGCCCGTTATAAGAAACCCAGGTACGTTCTTTTTGTCGAGAGTCTGCCGAAAACGGCAACCGGCGCCGTCAACCGGGAGGAGGTAAAAAAAGCCTATCCGGGGGCAAACTGACTACTAATAAAAAGCCCCTCGTAAGAAATAATAATCTACGAGGGGCTAACGAGATCCGCCTATGCCGTCTTGTCTTTTAACTGGAGTCCGTCGTTTGAATTCTTGGTCTTTTAAGGGTGATAATCACCACAAAGACTCTGTGCTTTCTTTTTCGTTAACATCCAGTAGAATAGACTCATTACGTGCATCACAGTATCCCGTCTGTTAAATTCCCTTGCCGGCGTATTTTTCAAAGAACCCAGGTGAATCTTTAACGGTTAAAGCCAAATAATTATGAAAAAGAGTGCCGCAATGCCCGCTTACTTGTTAGCTGTAGTCAGCTTTTTTTAATAACTGCCCTTTCGGCAGTTCATTACCACCACTAATACCTCGCGATGCTTTTCTTCTTACCTCCCAGTGAGATGATTAATCTTTTATTCACTCATATCCCAGAGACATAATTCAAGCCGAGCATTGCAGCACCTCGACGGTCTTATTATGCGACTGCTCATCGCTAATGTCAAGAGGTGCGTCAATAATTTATTTATAGCCGAGACACTGCCGTTTATTTAGCAATTTACATGCCATAAACATAAAATATGCCTTTATTGGGTATCCGGTCTATGAAATCGTTCCGAGGCGGGGGATCGCCTTTGTCATAACTTCATTACTTCACTAAGGGTCGGGTGGGAGATAATCCATGATTTCAAGGTCTTCAGGGAGGCGCCGGTAGACAGGGCGAGGCTCAGGGAGGCGATGAGGTCGGGGGCGCCGGCACCGACTATAGTGGCGCCGACGAGGTTGCTTTTATGGAAGATGAACTTGGCGAAACCCTGACCCGCCAATTCCGTGCGGGCCATGATGTTGGCCCCGTAATCGGTGCGCACCGTCTCCACAGACCATCCCTTTTCCCTGGCCTGTAATTCCGTCAGTCCTACCTGGGCGATCGGGGGGTGGGAATAGATAACCGCGGGGACAGTGTCTTGCCGGAACTCAATGAAACCGTCTCCGCAAAGGCGGCTGGCCAGAGCCCGCCCCTGCTGCATGGCCCGATGGGCCAGCATGGCGCCCCCGGCGACGTCACCCACGGCATAGATCCCGGCGATACTGGTCTGCTGCCTTTCATCGACGGTGATGCCCCGGCGGTCATAGCGGATTCCCAAATTTATCAACGATTCTTCATCCAAGCGCGGCCGCCTTCCCGTGCAAAGGAGGGCGTATTCCGCTGTTAGTTCAAATATCTGCCCCTCTTTAGCTGCGCTTATGCGGACCCCTTCCCGGTCTTCCCGAATATCCTCAACCCTTGTCGCCGTCAGGACTTTGACGCCGATACGGGTTAACTCTTTCAACAGCAGGGTTGCGGCCTCTTCTTCCGCATAGGGGAGGAGGGCGGGGAGGATTTCCACTATCTGGACCGGCACGCCCAATTCGGCTAAAAAAGTGGCAAATTCAACTCCGATGACGCTGCCGCCAATGATAACAACGCTCTTGGGTAACTCGGTAAGTTGCAGGAAGGTATCGGAGGTCAGTATCCGTGGTTGCAGATTTGAGGACAGTCGCGGCGTCATCGAGAAAGGGGGTAAGGCTGGTTCGGACCCCCAGGCGATAACTATCTGACGGGCCGTCAAAACCTCGCATTGTCCTGCGTTGTCCGTCCAGACCACCTCGCCAGGCGACAATATCTTTCCCTCCCCCGCCTTCATATCCACACCGGCCTCTTTCAGCGACTTTTCCACCCCCAGAGCGGCAATACGGATCATCTGGTCCCGGTGCCGCCGGATAGTGTTAAAATCATACCCTGTATCACCGACAGTGATCCCCAGGCGGTTGAGCTTTTTCAGTTCGGCGAAATGCCTGCTGCAGGCAAGCAGGGCCTTGGTAGGGACACAACCCCGGTGGGTACATGTTCCTCCCCATTTAGCCTTTTCCACGATGCAGACCCGGGCTCCGTAACGGGCCGCTTCTTCCGCCGCCCCGTGGCCGCCGGGACCGCCGCCGATGACAATTAAATCAAATATTTCTTCGGACATCCGTTCACCTCTTTTGGTATTTTTAATGAACCCGCAATCAGTCGGAAATTGCCGTTTTTGTCATTCCGGACTTGATCCGGAATCCAGTATTTTCATGAAGTTCTGGACCCTGGCTTTCGCCTGGGTGACTTCCAAGTAAGTTGACCGGATCACGGCAAGTTACTTTCTCATGCAGGCCCGACCTAACCACGGCGTATCAAGCCCCTGCCGATCCTGACAATGCCGCGGCGTGGTAGGAGCTCCGCACCAGCGGGCCGGCCTCGACGTGCCGGAAGCCCATTGCAAGCGCCTTCTCCCTGATAGCGGCAAATTCATCGGGGTGATAGTATTTCTGGACCGGCCAGTGGTCTACGGTGGGCTGGAGGTACTGGCCGATCGTAACGGACTGACAGTCCGCCGCCGCCAGATCCTCCAGCAGCAATTTAATATCACTACTGTTTTCTCCGAAGCCGATCATGAATCCCGATTTGGAGATTGTAGATGGCTCCCTGCCGATTCTGCCCAGTATCTTCAGGGATGTTTCATAGCTTCCATGGGGGCGCAATTGAGTGTAGAGGGATGGAGCCACCTCAATGTTATGATTGATGACGGCAGGCTTGGCGGCAATAACTTCTTCAAGTGCGGATACTTGGCCCTGGAAATCGGGGATGAGGACCTCAATCCTGATTTCCGGCAGCGATTCCTTAAGGGCGCCGATGGAGCGTGCAAATACTGAGGCCCCGCCATCGGCGAGATCATCCCGGGTAACGGACGTGATAACTACATACTTCAATGACAGGGACTTTACGGCAAAGACGAGGCGATCTGCTTCCTCAACGTCTATGGGAGCTGGTACGCCGTGGGCAACGTGGCAATACCGGCAATTGCGGGTACAGATACTTCCCAGGATGAGAAAGGTTGCCGTACCATCCTGGAAGCACTCGCTCATGTTGGGACAGCGGGCCTCCTGGCAAATGGTATGGAGTCCGTGTCTGGACAGGACGCCACGGACACGTTTGAAATCGGGCGTATTGGGAAGCTTTACCTTCAACCATGCTGGTTTTCGCAAAAGATCACTCCCCTTGTCCGGGTTTCTGTCCTTCCCATCTAAGAACGGGTTTCCGCCCTTTCAGGGCAGTAATGTTTTCCCCCTTTGAGGGAGAACTCAGGGCAGGACGGGCGATATCAGATTTATTTCCCTTTAGCGCCCTCCCCCTGAAAGGGGAAGTCGTGGACGGCCTGTAGATATCTGGTTCCTTTACCTTAAGCCCCCTCCCCTTCAAGGGGGAGGTTATGAATGTCCGGTAGATATCTGGTTCATTCCCCTTAAGCCCCCTCCCCTTCAAGGGGAGGGCTGGGGTGGGGATGGGTTTATTCAATGGAATTGAAAGCATATAGCTTCCGGATTATGATTTCGGCCGCTTGGGGATCACCAGCCACATGGCCAGATAGGCAATCACGGCAAACCCGAAGGAAAAAAGAATCAACAGGATAAAGAGAACGCGGAACAAGGTGGCGTCCTTGTTGAAGAATTCTCCCAATCCGCCGCAAACGCCGCCGATCTTTTTATCCGTTTCGGACAGGTATAGTTTCTCTCCCATAACGCTTTCTCCCCGGCAATGTAGATGAACTCGCAAAAGTTGAAAAAATGGTCATAATTAACCTCTTCGTAAAAAGGTCCGCAGGCAAGGCGCGCAAGTCATGTGTCATGAGGCGTACCTGGCGTACGCCTCAGTGACGGAGGATGCCGCGCAACGCAGCATCCGGACTTTTTACGAAGCCGTCGTCAGAAGTAATACCAGATGGTACTGTAATCGGCGACGTTTTCTCCATCCTCATCCAGACGCTTGAGGTAATCATAGATGGGGATATCCGTGTAAAGGTAATCCCGTGCCGTAACCAGGCGGACTTCCCAGGAATAAAAACGGTAAACCCGCCGGCCGTCCGGCTGGATCATGATCACCTCATGGTCCTGCCAGGCCTTTAACTGTGATTTCCCAAGTTTAGGAAGGTTAAAGACGGGCTCATCCGTCCGGGCCAGACCGGGAAGAAGTCGTGCTTCTTCCGTGCGCTCCTGTTCTATCCTCGCAATGGGGACCCGGAAATCAACAGTTTCATCCTTGCCCTTGGTGCTGAAGGAATAGTAGGGATCGACGCCGGAAACCTTCAAGACCTTGCGGAGGAGGCAGGTCTCAAATTTCCGGCTGTTGTAGTACGTGAAGACCTGCTGGTTATAGACATTGATCCCTAATTTTTTGATCTTTTTGATTGATTCAAGAGACTCCGCCGTCATTTCCGTGGGATGTTCGAAGTGGGTGACAATGGCGATTTCCCGTTTTCCCCATTCGTGATATTTTTCGAGTACCTGCAAGAAACCTTCGTTGATCCGGCAGGGCATGGTGACAGGAATCCGGGTCCCGATGCGGATTCTCTCTACATGCTTGATTTTGGCAATTTCCCCCAGCAGGGTGTCGAGGTAGTCGTTTTTCAAGGTCAAGGGATCGCCGCCCGTTACCAGCACCTCGGTGATGCTTTCGTGTTCAGCGATCCAGGAGATTGCCTCCTGGATCTTTTGGCGGCTCATCTGCACTTCATCGTCGATGCTCTTGATTTCCCAGTTCCGCTGGCAATAGACGCAGATCTGCGGGCAGGCATTGTAGGGTTTGAGGATGACGATTTCCGGATAGCGGCGGGTGATGCCGTCGATGGGGCTGGTGGATTTTTCGCCCATGAAATCAAGGTCGAAACCCTTGGCCCGGCTTTCCGCGACCGACCGGCAATAATTTAAACTGGGGATAACCTGCGCCCGGATCTGACGGTCGTAGTCCGTTCTGCCGTCCTTGTTGAAGAGAGACAGGTAATAAGGGGTGATCTCAACAGGGATGCCGTATTCCTTTGCCGCTTTGAGGCCGGCGATCTCGTCTTTGTTAAGGCTGACGATGGCAGACAGGGTCTCCAGGTTTTTTATGATGTGTTTCAGTTGCCAGAGATAGTCCTGCCAGTCTTCCTCGGTAGCCTGAAAGTGGGCGAGAATATCTTTCTTTAAACTTTTCCGGCGTTTGACGATGGCGCGATCAAAACCGGTCCGGTAGCGGCGGAAATACCTGCGGATCATGGCGGCGTATTCGTCGAGTTGGGAGGAGCGGAGCAGGGCCGCCTCCCGTCCGTCCTTCATCTGGAAGATATCCTGGCTCTTGGAGTGCTTTCCCGATTTTCCCGTAATCCCCCGGAAGAAGGCCAGGTATTCGCAGAGAAACGCCTCGCTGGCTCGCAAAATGGCGGCGTCGGGATCATGGGCCAGGTCGTAAAGGAGTTGGAGGGAAGAGGTCCGGGTCAAATGTTCATTCTCCGTGCGCATGGTATTGGAAAATACCCGGATACATTCCCGGGCGTTGCGCTTTTCGGTGATGTTCATCTCCGAATAGTAAGTGTCGGGTTTCATGTTGAACATGGAACGGTTCAGATAGTTGAAATAATCAAAGAGCAAGTGCCGCGCCTCTTCGATATGCTTTGAATCCCTGAGGATCTTCTTGATCTGCGGATCCGCCTGCCAGAGCCTCTCCAGCAGTTCTTCCTTCGATAAAAAGATGACATTTTTCATCTGAAAATGCGACCTCACATTATTGAATTTATTAGTCTAATTATCCCCTCCCCTTCAAGGGGAGGGTCTGGGTGGGGATGGGTCTCACATTTTCATCCCCCTTTGTGACGGAATACCGTCATGAGCGTTTCATCATTAGTTCAGCCTTTCCAGCAGACGTCCGGTTCCCGGGCCGCCTTCACGTCGTCAAGGCGTTTCACCGGGGTGGTCAGGGGGGCGGCCTTCACCAGTTCGGGGCTGTCCTTTGCCTCCCCGGCGATCCGGATCATGGTTGCGCAGAAAGCATCAAGGGTTTCGATGCTTTCCGTTTCGTTGGGCTCAATCATGATTGCCTCGGGGGCGATGAGAGGGAAATAGATGGTCGGGGGATGGTAGCCGTAATCGAGGAGGCGCTTGGCAATATCCGAGGTGTGGACGCCGCTCTCACGTACCTGGCGGGTTCCTGAAAAAACACACTCGTGCATACAGGGGCGGTCATAGGAGAGGTCAAAATAGGGCGTCAATTTCGCCTTGATGTAATTGGCGTTTAACACGGCGATTTCACTCGCCCTTCTCAGTCCTTCCGGTCCCAGGGCGCGGATGTAGGCGTAGGCCTTGACCATGACGTTGAAGTTGCCGAAGAAGGTCCGAACCCGCCCGATCGCGTCGGGGTGTCCATAAGACCAGTCAAAACCATCGTCTCTCTTGATAACCCGGGGAATGGGCAGGAAATCGACAAGGTTTCCCCCGACGCCGACGGGGCCGCTGCCGGGGCCGCCGCATCCGTGGGGGGTGGAGAAGGTTTTGTGGAGATTCAATTGGATGACGTCGAACCCGAGTTCGCCCGGTCGGGCTTTCCCCATGAAGGCATTCGCGTTGGCGCCGTCGCCGTAGAGGAGGCCGCCTTTACTGTGAATAATCTCCGCCACTTTTTCGATGCGCCGTTCAAACAGCCCCAGGGTGTTGGGATTGGTCAGCATGAGCCCCGCCACGTCCTCTGCCATCAGCGACGCGAGATGTTCAATATCCACCCCTCCCTCGCTGTTGGAGCGGACGGTGACGGTCTGGTAGCCGCACAGGGCGCCTGAAGCGGGGTTGGTGCCGTGGGCGGCGTCGGGAATGAGGAGGCGGGTCCGCTTTTCCCCTTTCTTTTCGAAATATTTCTTGAAGATCATGATGCCGGTCAGTTCCCCATGGGCGCCGGCGGCCGGTTGCAGGGTAAAATCGGCCATGCCGAATATCTCGCTCAAATACCCACGCAGTTCATACATCAACTGCAGATTTCCCTGGGAGAATTCCACCGGGGCATAGGGATGGAGACCGGTGAAACCGGGAAGTTTCGCCATGTCCTCGTTAATCTTGGGGTTGTATTTCATCGTACAGGAACCGAGGGGATAGAAGCCGACATCGACGCCGAAATTTCTTCTGGACAGGGCGGTGTAATGACGGATCAGGTCCACCTCCGCCACTTCCGGAAGAGCAAGTTCTTCCCGGAGTAGCTCCCGGGGGATGACCTCTTCAATAGGCGCGGCGGGGACATCGCTGGCGGGAATGCTGCCCGCCCTGCGGCCCGGCCTGCTCTTTTCGAATATCAGTTCCATAAGTCGACTCTCCTGTTTAATTTCCTGTTTTAATCCCATCCCCACCCTAACCCTTTCCCGAGGGAAATGGCATTTAGGACTTTTTGCGAAGACGTCAAGGTATAAAACTCCTTTGAGTCGCTGTCAGCGGTAGTCCTCGCGGATCGGATAAAAGACATCCAGAATATAACAGTCCGTCAAGGACCGGCCACTGTGCTTTGCCTCCGGGGGAATTACAGCAACCATTCCCGGCTCAATTATTCGCGTCTCTCCGGAGACGGTCATCTCAAATCTTCCCGCGATGAGATTGGCAACCTGTTCATGGGGATGGCTGTGTTCCGGCAGAACCGACCCTTCTTTCACCTGCCAGTAGGAAAAGGTCATGTTTTCGGAATGGACGAACCGGGCGGTAAACCCGGGGACGATCTCTCTTCCAGCGACATCTTCAAGATTGACGAAGGGCATGATTTGATCCTCCAGACCTGAATATTTGTGTGCTATTTTCTAATGGCTTACAATCTCTGTAACTTTGTCTATGTCAGCTTTTGACAGCATTTCCGTCGCACAGAAGAGCAGGCAATCCTGGAATTCCGGGTAATCGCGCCCGAGTTCGTAGCCGCCGATGATGCCGGCGTCCCGGAGTTTCTGATTGACGGCAACCGGGTCGGGGCAGCGGACGGCGAATTCATTGTAGACGGGACCGGAAAAGGCCGGCGAGAACCCGGGTATTGCCAGTAACTGAGCCCGCAAATATTGAGACTTTTGAATGTTTAATTCGGCAACTGTCTTGAGGTTCTTCCCCAGGCTGACCAGATAAACGGCAGCGGCGAGGGCGCAGAGGGCCTCGTTGGTGCAGATGTTGGAGGTGGCCCGTTCCCGCCGGATGTGCTGTTCCCGGGTCTGGAGGGTCAGGACGAAACCCCGGTTCCCTTCCTTGTCCACTGTGGCTCCGGAGAGGCGGCCGGGGATTTTTCTGAGGAATTTGTCGGAGCTTGCAAAGATGCCCAGGTAGGGGCCGCCAAAATTCAGGGGATTGCCGAAGGCCTGGCCTTCGCCGACGGCAAAATCGGCCCCCAGTGCCCCGGCGGGTTTCAGGATGCCCAGAGAGGTCGCCTCCGTGAAACCGGAAACGAAAAGGGCCCCTTGTGCGTGGGTCACTGCCGCCATGGGTGCTATATCTTCAATCACGCCGAAAAAGTTGGGGCTCTGGATCAGGACAGCGGCAGTGTCTTTGTCAACAGCTTGGTTAAGTAAATCCATGTCCAGTTGTCCTGTCGCCGCGAAAGGAGTTTCGACAACCTCATATCCGTTGGCCCAGGCGTAGGTCCGGACGACCTGGCGGTACTCGGGATGAACCGAGTTTGCCATGACCAGCTTCTTTCGATTCAGGGTCTTGGCGGCCAGCACCGCCGCTTCCGCCATCGCCGTAGCCCCATCGTACATGGAGGCGTTGGCCACCTGCATTCCCGTCAGCCGGGCAATCATGGTCTGGTATTCATAGATTGCCTGCAGGATGCCCTGGCTGATCTCGGCCTGATAGGGGGTGTAGGCGGTATAAAACTCCGAGCGGGAGATGATATGTCCGACCACGGCGGGAATCCAGTGCCGGTAGGCCCCGGCACCCATGAGCGTTATTGGGGGCAGATTGTTCTTGTCGCTGAGATCTTCCATGAGATCGGCGAGTTCCATTTCCGAGACGCCGGGTGGCAGCGCCAATGCTCTTTTGAGAAGGAAACGGGAAGGTATGTCCGTGAAGAGGTCATCGAGGGAGTCAATCCCGATGGCCTGCATCATCCGCTGCTCGTCTGCCGGGGTATGGGGTACATAGTCCATGGTCTTATCCCTTAAACAATTGAATAGTCTTATATTCGGCAGGCTTGAAAGCCGGCCTTCTTAGCTGTCGACAAATGCATAAACAGTCTGGGATAGTCGTTTCCTGGCGGGAAAAGGCCGGGTTTATGCTCTGTTAAAGTCTTGTAACCCATCCCCACCCTACCCCCCCTTGAAGGGGAGGGTACTAACTGGATGCGAAGCCATTAGTGTTCTTCGGCGGCGATAAAAGCTTCATATCCCGATGCATCCAGCAGGGATTGCAGCTCTTCCGGCTGCTCCATCCTGAGCTTGGCGATCCACCCTTTCCCGTAGGGATCCTGATTGATCAGTTCGGGGTTCTGCTCCAGCTTCTGATTGGCTTCGATGACTTCCCCGGTCACAGGAGAATAGACGTCGGAGACGGACTTGACGGACTCCACGACGGCCACCGCCTCCATCTGCTTCAGTTTCTTGCCGATTTCCGGAAGTTCCACATATACAATGTCCGTGAGCAACTCCTGGGCATGATCGGTAATGCCGACAACGACGGTACCATTGCCGTTATCTATTACCCATTCATGCTCGCGGGTGTATTTTCTGTCGGTCGGGTTGACTTTTGACATGGTATTCTCCCTTTCGTCTCAAATAAAAATATTGAAAAATACATACTGTCTTTCCTTTTTGTAGAAAGGCAGGGATACAACCTGGGCGGCGGCAAAATGATTCCGGATCTGGATATCGAAGGTGGTGCCAGGCTTTGACAGCTCCACAGGAACAAAGGCCAGACCGATGGCCTTTTCGAGGGTGGGGGAATGGGTTCCCGAGGTGACGATGCCGGCCTCCGTGCCGTCCTTGAATACCTTGTAGCCATGCCGGGCTATTCCCCGCTCCCACATGGTAAAACCGACGAGTTTCCTTTTCACTCCCTCAGAAAACTGCTTTTCCAGGACGTCCTTGCCGATAAAATCCTTTTCCAGGTTGACGATCCAGCCGTAAACAACTTCATAAGGCGTGATCGTTTCATCCATATCATTGCCGTAGAGCATCATCCCCGATTCGAGACGAAGGGTGTCCCGCGCCCCCAGACCAATGGGCTTCAAGCCATAGTCGACTCCCGCCTGGAGGAGCCGGTCCCAGATTTCGCCAATCCGGTTATGAGGGGCATAAATTTCAAAACCATCCTCACCGGTGTAGCCACTTCTGGAGACAATGGCAGGTATATTGAACACCTTCGTCTGGATGAAATGATAGAATTTCAAGGGATGAAGATAGTCGGGCACGAGCTGTTGCAGGATTTCCTCCGACCGCGGCCCCTGGAGATCCAGTTTGCCGATGTTGTCGGTTTCATCTGTTATTTCAACCTGGGTAAAGCCTTTTTGATCCTTTACTTTCAGGAGCCAGGAATAGTCTTTATCTTTTGTGGAGGCGTTGGTGACGAGGCGGTAGTGATTCTCATCCAGGAGATAAACGGTCAGATCGTCCATTATCCCGCCTTGCTCGTTGGCCAGGATGGTAAGCTTCATCTGCCCGATCTTTTGAACGTCAATATTCCGCGATAAGGTATGCTGCAGAAAATCAAACGCCCCTTTCCCTTTGACATCGATTTCCCCCATATGGCAGATGTCGAAAAGGCCGGCGGCGCTGCGCGTGGCGAGATGTTCCTCAATCACGTTTGTATACTGAACCGGCATCGCCCAGCCGCCGAAATCTATGATCCGGGCGCCCAGGGCAACATGGCGGTTATAAAGGGGGGTTTTATTCATGGGAACCTCGCGGGTTTCTTTGCTGATCATTCATAACGACAGCATAAAAGATATCTTGTGGTAAGGTGATGCCACTGGTCGAAGCTCGTTTGCATACCGGTACTACATCGAAGGCGTAATTTCAAGACGAAAAAAAATGGGTTGACATAAAAAGGGGATCGCACTATAGTCCCGTCCGCCCTGAGACGTGTGCTGCGAGAAAACGACTCAGGGGCAGGTGCTTTGGCCGTTCTATACTGGGAGATCGTTCAATGGTAGGACAACGGACTCTGACTCCGTGAATCAAGGTTCAAATCCTTGTCTCCCAGCCAAATAAAATCAAGGGGTTAGCCGATGGAGGCTTAACCCCTTTTTGTTTGCTTTGACTCTTTGTCCCCACCCTGTCCCCACTTTGCCTCGTTGAGGTCGTGTTTCGCCTACCCCAATTACCACCGGCTATGCTCCGTGAGATCCGCAGCTACGGCCTCAGAGAGAGTCATCTCCCTTGCACCGACATCTAACCCGTTCCTATCCTCTTCGTCCTCTCCGCGAAGATAATATCAAACTCAGCACCCCGGGCCATGAAGAATCACCCCGTTTATGATCTGTAGGCTGTCCTGCGCGTTGCTGTAGCGATATGCAGGGGCATATGTGACCTGGAGTTCATCCATAAAGCCCTGATCGCTCCAGCGGCTTCCTGACTGGACTGTAGAGCATAGATCCTCATAATAATCTTTCCCCTTGCAGTGCAGCGGGAACGCGGAGCTGCGGGAGGTAACAGGCACAAGCGAACGGGGATAACGATGGTTTTATCAGAGGCTTTTGAATTCTTAAAACGGGGCGCCTCAATATTCTTGTGGCCGGCGAACCAGAGAGGGGGGGGATTTTTCTGGCGTTCGGGCTGCGCTTTTGTTTCTTTGCGGCTCGTATGACAGAAAAACATGTCGTAAAATATCGCATTATGTAAATCCATAAAAGCCGCTTCAAATAATGTTTTCCGGCTTTTTGGTTTACATCAATGCCGTGTTTTACGTTATGCCCACTTCCACAGCCGGCCATAAATAACGCGCCCCTTCCGCAAGTGCTGTTAATCAGAGATATTTCAGATAAAGGGTTCATTCGATTGTTTCTTTTACCAGAGGTTTTTAAGATAAAGGGTCCATTTGAAAGTTTGTCGCGATTGCCACCGACTAAGCCCCTCGTGTAGGCCTGAGTGCGCGACCCGCGAAGCATGGAGCTGCGGTGCGTGAATGCGGAATAAGTATCAGTAACCGAGTACTTAGCACCGTGCGTAGTGCGATAGGGGGTCGTGCGCCAGGCCGGAGTCGTGGGGCGTCGCATCGGGGGCATCCAATGTCCCTCAACTACTGCCTGTCTGAGCGGACCCATCGCGAAGCAGGCCACCGCAAGTGCTGTCCACGTTTGCCACCGGCTAAGCCCCTCGCGGAGATCGGCAGGGGTTCTTTCTGCCGGGCGGAGTCGTGGGGCGGGGGGGGGGGGATATCTCTGAAAGCTGCCCAGGTGAAAGCCTGTCTGAGCGGCTCCATGCGAAGTCAGGCGGGGTGCTTGGGGTTGTTCGCGTGACTCGGTCAGAGGCCCGCTGAGTGGCTTTTAGCGAAGTGTGCGGAGGGTTCCTATAACTGAATGAGGCATGGTGTGCTCTATGGGTGGATGCAAGAGCATATGCTGTATGCATGATAGATGCAAAGTAGAGGCGACATGGATGAATGTATGATGAGTTGATATGAGAAAGGCCATGATGATCGGCGTTAAGAGGCGTAGATGGGGTGCTATAGCGTCATAGATGGATATGCAAGCAGGTCATAGAGCGGGTGGGAGTGAGAAACCGCATCTGTGGACGGTGGGGGCAATGCGCCGAACTTACCGCCCAGAAAGATACATGTCCAAAACAAACTGGGGTATTTACATCTCAATAATAGTCATCATATAATTCCAGCCAGATGATAAATAAACCCCAGGAGGTCACTCAATGGAAAAAGTCACGAAGGCAGAAAAAGGGATAATCTCTACCACCGACATTTACCAGGCGGCATATTTGGCGATGAAGAAGCATGAACCAAAGCTATCAAAGCAGGATGGTCGGGTTGTTTTCGAGTTTTCCGGCCCCGAAGAGTTAAAGATCCTTGTGAAAAACTATCTCGCCAATCCCAGCGTGAAAGTTCTGGACTACGCGGGACAGGTGAAAAGGCTACGTGCAGCGACGGTTAAACTCCGTAAATAGCAACGGCAGGACGGCAGCGGAAACAGATACCTGGCCCGGGTGGGCGTCATCAAAGGAGGTGGGGGGATGCCCGGAAGGCGCGTCTGAAGAGGTGCATGGCTAAAGCTATTTGGGTCCTCTTAACCTCGCACACATGGGACTCCCGCCGGAAATAAAAAAATTAAAAAAGTGGCCATGATCGCCCTTGGTTTACCAAAAGGTTAATGATTATCCTGAAGGTCGAGATTCGCCCCCAAAGCACTTACATGGCTACTTTTACTTGGAAATAAATGGGTGCAGCCGATGATTAGAAGAATTATTATTCATTGCTCTGCATCATATAACGAGGCGTCATTGAAGCAACAGCAATAAATACAGCAAATAACGAGAAGGCCAGAATAATGCATGAGAAGGTCACGAGTATTGTTTCGAAGTACGCACCGAAATACCAGAATGACGTGAGGATAAGAAAAGATAACTGCGCTAAGAATAAACCCAAAGACGTGCCCGTGCTGTCTGGCCCTTCATGCCTTGCCATATAGCCCAGCGGGGCCATTATAGACGAATAACTCCAGAGCAAGTAAGGGATATAAGTTGCTGATGACGCACGTCCCATGAATAATCCAAAAACATAAAAAACCCATAGAGCAATCAGTATGTTTGAGTATACCGAACTTAGGAAACCGAAGATCGCAGTAAAAACTCGGCTGCCTTTTTCTGCAAATATGCCAACGAGAAAAGCTAAACCGATGTTTGGAAGACTTGCAAGTGTCCATGCCCAAGGCATTATGAAACTTAACGCAAAGCCCCAACCTATTGATCCCCATTCCCCTTTAACCGCCAGCCATATTCCACCGACAATGCCAGCTAGAAGATTTACCGCTAAAAGGACTGTCACGATCATCAAAATGAAGGCAGAACCAGCGGAGACAGCTACACCCGATACCCTACTCAGCATTTCTCTCTCCTAACAAGTCATTCTAAAGCTTCCGGATAACTCCACGCCCCACTTGTAGCTAAGCAAACTTTCTTAGGCCGGAATTATCAAACACTGCAATTACCCCGGATGCAAACATATCAAGGAATACAGCAACGTCTCGGCTCGATATCCGCTCAGTGAGGTACAGAGCTGTTGAAACCTCCAGCGAGTCCATAGTCTCAGGGGCGGGTAGTGTATAATCTTTTGTGTAAATTTTAAGGAGCCAAAAAGGTAGAAAAAATGGCGCTTTTCCTTTAGAAGGGTTTTTCCCCAAAAACCTAAGCTGAAAGGAGAAAG
>Ga0074199_1001069_pt1 | contig 28476 bp, 27 predicted proteins | sample EPASupsiteSAE347_FD_64528 | JGI IMG/M metagenome (GOLD analysis project Ga0074199, IMG submission 64528) | Bioremediated contaminated groundwater from EPA Superfund site, New Mexico - Sample SAE3-47 | ecosystem: Environmental > Aquatic > Deep subsurface > Groundwater > Contaminated ... | reverse complement strand
GCTATTGATTGTTTTCCCCCATTTTGTCTTTCAATTTGTCTTTGTTTCTTTCATTATATCATGTTATTTGCTTTTATCAGCTTTTTCATGCCCTTATCATAATCTTTTTATTTTGTTACAACGACGAAATCAGCGGCGGCTGTAAGACGTCCGCTGGATTGTCTTGTTAAACGCTTCTTACCTTTTGCCTTTCTGCTTCTTTCTTGCCGCTCTTTCAACCATCCGTACCATCTTGTTGGAATGATCCGGGTCTAAGAATACTTGCGCGCTATCCTCATAATCAGCCCATGTGTGCCCCGATATATCAGAGGGTGGTTTAGGACAGTCCTTCATCTTGATTGGCAGAACCCTGATTCCCCAGGTCAAGGCCACCCCCATCTCCAGCATCACGTTGGGGTTCAACTCTGATGTATCGAAGACTGCTATATCTGCAGAAATGATGTCTCGACAGATTTCATTAAAAAGATGTTCACCATACCCGGCAGCCAAAGAACGGAAGTCGAGAACAACCGGCACTGCATTCTTCAAAGAGTTGTATTCATCAACCGCCAGCTTAAAGGTGTTTTCAACATTTTCTCTTAATTTTGTCACTTCATAAAATGTCGATTTGAACTGGTATCCAAATACAACCGAAAGTGTGGTGCCGAGAGACTTTTTCTCGGCAACGGTTTCCCAGTCTTCATCTGTGAATCCATACGGTGAACCCACGGGCGTCATGGGTTCGTAAATCATTGTTTTCATATCGGTTGAGCTCCCCTCATATTCTTTTTTTGCACGCTCATATTCAAGTTTGCCTCTTGGCGTTATCCATACGTGTCCAAAATCAAACGGAGCAGTACCCAAGTATTGAAACCATTCAACATAACCGGCATCTATAAGAATGCTAACAGCATCATTTATTTCCTCGGGAGAAAGTCCCGTGAGTTCTTGGACTCTTCCCCCATCTATCTCAAATCTACCTTCTGTTTTCGGAAATTCTTTGTAGAGGGCTTCAAGCACTATTGCTGCATTTTCTTCCACTGTTTTTGCCATCAAAATCTCCCTTATAAAAAGTGTTTAACGTGCTGGTCACCTGCGCGGCGGACGGGACGATGGATACGTAAAGGCTTCTCGTATACAGCCTGATATTCTTCCGCGTCAGGTGCACTATCCGGTTATACGTCGATTGCCCTTTCGACTTCTTCAACAAGACGTTGGGCCATTGCTTTGTTGCTTGGCTCCTGTTCCGACTCAATTAATCTCACGTCTTGTTCTATCCAAATAACCTCATAATCCGGCTGTAGTTTCTCAACGGCGTTTACAGTTTGTCCCCGAGTTCTTGTAGCGCAAACAACGACTGTGCACTTTATTTTCACAAATAGTAGAAGACTTTCTTCTAACCTACTGCCAGGGTCACCTTGACTTTCAATCCTTATCTTCACGCCGTTGATAGTCAGAACCACTCTGATATCGGCTCCATCGATCAGGTACTCTTCCGTCGCGGTCTTATGCCTGGACTTTAGAAGCTCATAGGTATTCTTTATTGTCTGGCTCTTCCCAACATCCCCTTTTCCCCATAAGCCAATGACCGCTTTCTTAATTGATAATCTCCTTCTCGTATAACACAGAGTTGAGCCGGAGCGTAAGCGATCGGCTCAAACGTTTTGTTAAGTGGTCTTTCAATTCTTTTCATTCATTTGATAAGTGGGTGGGGACAATATCACAATGAGATAAGGCGCTCCTGAAAACAGGATTTTGTCCTGACGCCCCGGTACGTAACCTCTAAACCGGTATTTGGACCCGTAATTATTGTCCCACCCAATATTCATTGTTTCATTTCATCGAAAAATTGTCAAAGGAAACTTCAAGCATATCGGGAATTCTCATTATTCATTTTGCACTAACACAAAGATAACCGGGAGTGGCCCGACAGGGACACGATCCGGTTCATCGACTGGTTCGACTCTGAGCCCTCACTTTTCCTGTCTCTTTGATCAGTCGCAAATCGAGACGACAACCGAGAGCCTGCGCATACTTGCGTAACGTAGCAAGGGAGGGAGAATGCTTCCCATGTCCTGACTCCAAACGTGCAACTACTGACTGGGTCGTGCCCATCCGTTCAGCAACCTGTGCCTGACTGATACCCGCTGCGGCACGGGCTTTGAGGAATTCGTCCAGTAAGGCAAACTCTTCATCAAGCCTGTCGTACTCGGCTTTTACGTCAGGACGCTCCAAGGCTCGAGACTTAAGTTCTTTATGTTTTAACATTCTTAACCTCCTTCATCCGCCGTATGGCTATGGCCAGTTCCTTAGGCGGCGTCTTGTCAGATTTCTTGATAAATTGGTGCAGAATCATGATTTTCTTTCCGATCATGGTACAGTAAAGTACGCGGGCAATACCTTCTCCGGCTTTTAACCGCAGTTCAAACAGTCCCTCACCCATCGCCCGCGTGTGAGGCATACCTATGTCCGGCCCATAAATTTCCATACGGTCTGAGTATCGAAGGTAGCGGGCAAGAAGGCCAGCAGGTAATGCCAGAATCTCGGCTTGAACCGACTCGCTGTAATATGTGATTGTCCAGTTCATAGATACATTATAGCATAAATGCTATATTCAGTGCACTGGGATTATATAATCCCTGTCGTCGAACGCCGAAATCAGCGGCGGCTGTAAGACGTCCGCTGGATTACCTTGTTGGACGCTTCTGTTTCTAACCTTCAAAGGCCGGTCCTATGTCGCCATGATCTTCACGAACTTATTCTTTCCGGATTTCAACGGGGCGCTCCACGTTACTGAATGTGCAGCCATCAATGTCCACATTCGCTCCGGCGGGGGCACTAATCCCGGTCCCGAGATTCTCGAAACGGCAGTCTTTGAAAGTTACACCTCTGGATGGCTCGATGTGCACCCCTGTCGGCCCTTGGGTTGAACTGGCGCTACGCGATTTTCTGGCAACCTCGGACTTCCCGGAATGAGGCGTCGAAAAGCTGCTCAAGACGAACGAAGTGAACCCGCCGCAACTCGTACAGGCTAAAGGAAGATCACGCTCTCCTATTGATCGCAACACCGCGTTGATCTTAGGGCATGCTTTGCATTTGTATTCGTATATCGGCATGGCCATCCTCCGGTTGCAGGCCTTGGCTCATTTGCGCCACCTATGCTGCTATTTCACTATGGTGGTTTTCCATGCAAACCCGTCTTCAAAAGTTCTCAACTCCACTTTCCATGTTTTGGAGAAAGTCTTCTTAATGAGAAACAGCCTGGCGTGGTAGCTCACTCTGAGCAGATAACTGAAGGCCAATAATTCAACGCCGTGTTCCGTGGCAATCGCAGGGCTGACTGAAATTTCCGTGCTTTCGCCACCGGATAGCTTTGGCACCACGTTTGGGCTGTTCTTAACAGTGCAGTTCTTCATCTCTATATTGCCAATTGTTGCATTAAGTTGGTCAATCTCTGTTTCGATCTTCAAAGCTGGAAGTTTTCCCGAATTCCTGATTTTGATGGCGGACTCAGAGTTAAGCCTTTTGCTTTTGTCGGAAATCGCTTCGATAACTATCTCGGGAGGGAAGGCGAGCCATGCCGAGTATAGCGCGATGAAGCCTGCGACAGAAGTCACGCCGAGCCACTGAAGTAGCTGGATGGAATGTTCGAGTATCCATTTCTCAGCCTCTGCAGACATTTCTACTTCCTCCGTCATTTCTCATCGCATCTGTAAACGTCCAACAATTAATATATCAAGTTTGTTTTTTGCGTATTTTACTCCAAATTTGAATATAAATTAAAAAATTAATGTGTAATGATATCAAGGTTATTCCTCGTATAAGCTTTGCAATTGATCCGTAATATCAGCAAAAGGTAAGTTCGTCTTTCCTGAATCGTGGCGGAGAAGCTTTCAATTGCTATCCCCCCTTTTTTTTCACATAACTCTTTGTTTAATTCTTCATTCTTAAATTGTATGCAAAATATGTCAAGAAAATATTATATTGTCAGTAACCCCTCAGTTTTTTTATTAAAACCTTTTTGCCGCCCGCTTGCGCTCGACAAAGTCGGACAAAGACAAACAAAAACAATATAATTAAAGCAAGCATCATTTAACTTATAACCACATAGAGGTATTACGGCTCTTGCGCTTGAATAATAACTAAACGCTATGTTATAAAGAATACCCATGAAAACATTAAGAATTGCGCTGGCACAGATTAACCCCACAGTGGGAGATCTAAAAGGTAATTCAGAAAAAATAATTGAATATATTGAAAAAGCCGGGGCAAATGATGCCGATATTGTGGTTTTTCCTGAACTTGCAGTAACCGGTTATCCGCCCGAAGACCTCCTGCTCGATAAGAGTTTTTTGAAAGACGCCATGTCTCGTCTGGATAACATTATTGCACATACAACAGATATCGTTGCCATTGTCGGCTTCGCTGATTCAACTGATAAAAAGCTCTACAACGCGGCCGGCATCATTACGAACAGAACATTGATAGGTACGTACCGTAAAATAAATCTCACAAAATCTAATGTTTTTGATGACTCGAAATATTTTAAACACGGCAGGAATTATCCCTTGTACGATCTGAACGGCATTGGATTCTACCCGGTCTTTTTTAACGATTTAAAACATCTCGACAATACCGGTAATCTACAATTTAATACCTCCTCGTCAATCATCCTGTGCATGGATGCGTCCTGCTATCATACAGGAAAACCGGCCGAAACAGAAAAAGCGGTCTCGAAGATAGCATCAAGGAACGGGAAATACATCGCCTACCTCAATATGACAGGAGGACAGGACGAATGGGTCTTTGAAGGGGGCGGTTTTATGGCAGACACAACCGGAAAAATCATAGCAAAAAGCCCCGTCTTTGAAGAAAACCTGCTGCTGACCGACATCAAAGTAAAGAAAAATGCCCCATCACACGACTATAAAATAAAACGCATAAGTATACCCTCCAAACTCAAGGAAAAGGAATTGCCGGTTCAAAGCAAAATCGTGAACACTCCGGAACCCGTTGAAGAGGTCTACAGGGCACTAGTTCTGGGAACAAAGGATTATGTGAAAAAAAATGGTTTCAATAAGGTTGTGCTTGGTCTCAGCGGAGGTATTGACTCCGCGCTCGTCGCAGTTATTGCCGTAGATGCCCTTGGCGGGGAAAATGTAGCCGGTGTATCAATGCCGACGCGTTTTACCTCTGAAGAAAGTAAAGCCGATGCACGCGAAATCGCAAAACATCTCAATATTCAATTTATCGAAGTACCCATTGATACGCTTTATGATTATTATCTGAACATGTGCACATCAATTTTCAATAATAAGCCGCCTTCGCAATTAACACAGGAAAACATCCAGCCGCGCATCAGGGCCAACATCCTGATGGCGCTGTCAAACAACTTCGGTTGGCTTGTATTGACCACCGGAAACAAATCAGAAGTCGGCTCCGGTTATTCCACATTATATGGAGATACCGCAGGCGGTTTTGCCTTAATAAAAGATGTCTCCAAAACACGTGTATATGAACTGGCGCGGTGGATAAATAAAAAGGCCGGGCAGCATCTGATCCCTGAGAGAATTCTCACAAAGGCGCCATCAGCAGAACTAAAACACAACCAGAAAGACACCGACACACTCCCGCCTTACGAGGTCCTCGACCCTATCATGAAAGCATACATCAAGGACAACAAAACAATCGAAGAAATAACCGTTATGGGATACTCTCCTGAATTAATTACAAAAATCATCAACATAATCCAAATAAACGAATATAAAAGAAGGCAATCCCCGATAGGCATAAAAATCACAAAAAAGTCATTCGGAAAAGACAGGAATTTCCCGATAACCAACCGGTACAGATTCTAACATGCTTATACTTGATAATTTACCTCTAACATTTGCTTTAAGTATTCAAAAATAATGAGTTTTATAAGTTCTAATTTCGCAATTCGCAATTCGCATTATCGTTTCAGGTATTAATTCAAGATTATTCTCTTTTTGTATTGCAAATTCCTTTCAAATATTTAATCATAGAAAAATTAGCTGTCAGCAATTAGCCTTTAGCAAAAGCAAAACCTTTAAGGCTTTACCTTATAGCTAATTGCCAATTGCTGATAGCTTAAAACCCAGGAGGAAAAATGTCGGTCATATTGGAATCATTTGAAGACGGAACATACACAATCACCCTTAACAGGCCGGATAAGAAAAACTCGATGAATTCGGAACTCCTTGTCCATCTCCATAAGTCACTGCAAAAGGCCGGAAATAGCGGCGCTCAAATAATAGTTATCCGGGGATCGGAAAAGGCCTTTTGCGCAGGCGGTGATCTTATCGAGTTCAAAGAAAGTGAAGACCCCGGCGCACGCATCGACGCAATGGCCGGCGCGCTCCATGAAAGTATAAGGTATATAAGAAATACAAGCGCTATTGTAATTGCAGTGCTGGAAGGGGTAGCGGTGGGCGCCGGCATCGGGCTTTCGCTGGCATGTGATCTGTCGATAGCCGCAAACAATACCGTTATGAATATGGGCTACAGGAGAATAGGTCTTACACCGGATGGCGGGGGCAGCATATTTCTTTCCAGACTCGTTGGTGTAAAACGTTTTAATGAATTCTACCTGTTGTCGCAAAATATCAATATGGATGAAGCAAAAGAACTGGGGCTTGTAAACTTTGTTGTTGAAGAAGACAAATTGGAAAAAAAATTAGCCCAGGTCATCAAAGAGGTAAAATCTCTTCCACTGGAAACAATAAAGCATTTCAAGGACCTTGTGAATGCATCTCTGTTTTTCGGCCTCGATACCCACCTTGATAAGGAAAGATACTATGTCTCCGAACTTGCAGGCAAACCATTATTCAAAGAGCGTTTAGCGGAATTCTTCAAGAAAAGGTAAAAGCAATGAAAACCGTTTACCTCATTACCATTGGTGGATATATATGTCTCCTATGGGTAACGGGCATATTCGTCACAAGAAAATCGAAGTCGTCTGAAGCATATCTTGTCGCATCGAGGGGACTTTCCGTCCCCTTTATATCGGTACTTATTGCAGGAACATGGATTGGCGGCGTATCTATAGTGGGCATGGCGCAGGGCGCATACATTCACGGAATCAGCGCCCTCTGGTTCCAGGCAGGCATATGGTTCGCCATGTTTGCTACATGTCTTCTCATCGGCAAAATTCTCCAGGGTAAAACGACATATTCCATACTTGATGTCGTAGGCAGTCTCTATGACAAAAAAACAGCCAAGCTCGCCGGCATATTACAGCTTGTTTTCTCCATCTGGGTCGTTACCATGCAGATCGTCGGCGGCGGTACAATACTGACCGTCATTTTAAAAGGCCAGTTTTCCTTCAAGGAAGGCATGATACTTACAGCAATAGTATTCACCCTCTATAATGTAATGGGCGGTTTTGTGGCAACGGCATACACGAATCTCATCCATATCGTTGCAATAATCATCGGAATCTTTCTGGGCGGCTTTTATGTCATCTTTAATACCGGAGCACTATCTCAAATGGCGCATCACACCTTTTATTTCCACCCTTTCGGAGATTTAGGCGTTATTCAGGCATTGAGTTGGGCGTATATAAATCTCACACTGGGCGTCCTTGCCCAACCGGTGATCAACATCGCATCGTCGGCAAAAACGCTTGAAGAAGGGAAAAAAGGCATCCTGATAGGCAATTTTATTGCAATACCTGTTGTTGCCATGGCGGCCTTGTGCGGCATAGTTGCAAAGCAGGTCTTCCCTGATATACCATCTCTTGCAGCCCTCCCTGCCCTTCTCGACATTGTCCCGCCATTTGTAGCGATCTTTTTTCTCATCAGCATGTGGGCGCCGCTTATGGGTTCCGGGTCGCCATTTTTGATGGGCGCCACAACTCTTGCCGTAAAAGGCTATGTGGCGCCGCTTTTTAAAATAAACAACGACAGAACGCTGCTTCTGGTTTCAAGAATCACAACGCTCCTCATCGGCGCCATATCATTGCTGCTTGGATTTTTTGTTAAGGAGATACTCAGGGAAATTACCTGGATTGCGGTCTTATTGAGTGCAATTGTTTACATCGTATTCATCGGATGGGTGGGTAAAAAGGTTGACAGCATATTTGCCTATATTTCCCTGATCGGCACTGTAGTAATCCTCTTTTTCTCGTTCATCTTCGGGATACATAAGATTGTGCACCCCGTGTGGCCGGTAACAATATTCGTTTTCCTTGTGATGGGAACAGGTTTCCTGAAAACACCTAAAGATAGCAACCGTTTACGTTAATGCAAAACCTTCTTTTAACAGGGACAATATCGGATAAATTCGGATGAGAACCTTAAAGAACTGCTGACCCGAATCGTGATACTTCAGCGATTCAGGCCAGACACATCATCCCCTTCGGGGATACTGTGTGTTTATTTTTATGCGAAGCATGAGCATGGAACAGGAATTGCCGGTGTATCACAATTCCTGTTCCCCAATCTTACATCCGCTCTTATCCGCCTTTATCCATGTTAAATAAAAGATTGTCTGGGACTTGGATAGACATAAGCTAAAAAAATGCCCCGGTCAACCGGCCGGGGCATTTTTATGCAATAACATGTTTATGTAGGCGATATGCTTGACAATTCTTTCTTGAAGGACCAGTAGTATACTGCTCCGATAAATATAAAGCCGCCGACGATATTTCCTATCGTTACCGGTATAAGATTCCATGTAATAAATTGACCCCAGGTAACCTTTGCGCCAAGCATAATCCCTGTAGGGATAAAATACATGTTTGCCACGCTGTGCTCAAAGCCCGATGCAACAAAGGCCATAATGGGAAACCATATCCCGAAGAACTTACCGATCATATTTTTCGAGGAAATGGCAAGCAGAATGGCAACATTCACGAGAAGGTTACAGGCAATGCCTTTCATAAATGCAGACCATAGCCCTGCTCCGCCTGCTGCCATGTATGGCAATACCTTTGCTTCAGCTATAGCGATTGCGTTCTGCCCGAATACTGTCACTTCCGGCGAACCACCCTTGCTGAACGGCCCGACAGACATAAGGTAGGCCCAGAAAAGGGAACCTATGAAATTGCCGATATAGACCCAGAACCATGCGTTGAATACCCTGGCCCAGGTTGATTTTTTCTGAAATACTGCCATGGGGATGAGCATGGTGTCTCCGGTAAAAAGTGACATACCGGTAAGCACGATGGCGATCAAGCCAACAGGGAAGACTGCACCCGAGATTAAAGATTTGACGCCGGGTATCGGCATTCCTGTGGAACATACCGTTGCAAGCGCCCCACCTACGGCAATAAAAAGGCCTGCCATAAAGCTTCGTATAAGCCAATTACCGGGTGTAAGATTCGCCTTATATTTCCCTGCGTCTCCTGCAAGTTGAACAATTTCTACTGGTTTGTTAGCCATTTTCCCTCCTTAAATTTTTTATATAGCCTACCGCGTCACCTATCATGGATTATGGCGGTCTTCGCTCTTAATAAATTGATTTTACAGTATAAAGCTGTTACCCATTCTTAAGGCTGAATCTTTTCTGCATAGTTTAATTTACATTTAATATATTATTTACGGAAGTAATGTCAATGCTAAAAATGATAAAAGTGTGCCTTGCAATAGGTCTTGCCTGGGAGCATTTAGAGATTGCAAAGACAAAATAACCCTTGCATAATAATTCTTTTTTTTATATTTTATTCCAAAATAACTACCTTAAAAAAGGAGCACAACATGGAAAAAGTCGGAAAAATATTAGAAAAAAAGGGCCATGAAGTCTGGTCAATTTCGCCTGATGCCATCGTATACCGTTCCCTGGAGCTTATGAGCGAAAAGGGGATCGGCGCACTGATTGTGTTAAACGACAAAGGCAAGGTTGAAGGCATACTCACTGAACGTGACTATGCAAGGAAAGTGTTCCTGAAAGGCAGATCCTCAAAAGAAACATATGTTAAAGAAATAATGACATCAGAGCTTTTTGCGGTGAACCCAACGAGTACCATCGAGGAATGCATGGCTTTGATGACAGAGAAACGGATACGCCACCTGCCTGTTATGGAGGGAGACAAGCTCGTAGGTATGATATCTATCGGCGATGTTCTCAAGGCAATCATTGAAGCACAGGGAATTATTATTGAGCACCTGAGCAACTATATCATGGGCTCATATGTATAGTTACCCGGTTTCCCATTAAAGGCATAGTATATTTTATCATTATAAGAGTTTCTTCTATTCAAATGCCGTGGACAGACCCTGACCGAAAAGTCTGTCCAAGCAGGCAACATAGCAGTTTCAAATGGCAAAAAGGTGAGGACAACAACATGACTTTACAAGAGGTAAAAGATATCCTAAATGCTGAAGTGCTTTGTGGAGAGCACCGGCTGGACCAGGAAGTAATAACGGCTTTTGCATGTGATCTTATCAGTGAAATGCTTTCGCTTGCCAGTTCGAACACTCTTATCATTACATCTCTGATAAATCCACATGTAATTCATACGGCAGAAGTAATGGATGCAATCGGTGTTATCTTCGTTGGCGGCAAAAAGCCATCGGAAGACATTATTAATAATCTTAATCATGGAAATATTCCCCTCCTGTCAACCCCTTTTTTGATATTTAATACCTGTGGTTTACTCTTTTCGAATGGAATCGAAGGGTGCATGAGAGGAAAGACACAGTGAACAGTCCTTGCCAACCGGCAGCAAACAGACCTCAATTAGCTTTGAGGTTCAAAATCGACGAAAAAGATTTTCTTATAGCCGGAGAGTCGGCATCAAAAACAAAAAAGGCACTCCAGCAGTTAGGCTTAAAACAGGAAATTGTAAAAAATATTGCCATTATTGTTTATGAAGCGGCAATGAACGTTGTTATTCATGCAAATCACGGGGAGATTAAAATCATTATCGCTCCGGATAAGGTGGTTGTCTTGTCGGAAGATGTAGGAGAAGGCATCCCCGATGTCGAATTAGCCATGAAAGAAGGATACTCTACGGCCCCGCAGGAAGTACGTGAAATGGGCTTTGGTGCAGGCATGGGGCTGCCCAATATCAAGCAGTGTTCTAATGAGTTGGATATTAATACCAGAGTAGGTTTTGGCACAACATTGAGGGCAACTATATATCTTAACCCCGCTGATACAAAACAGGTTGAAACAGGAGCCATGTATGTATAACCAATTCCATTCAGTCCGTCTCGACTATGAAAAATGCAAAGGGTGCACCAACTGTATCAAGCGTTGTCCTATGGAGGCAATCCGGGTACATGACGGAAAGGCAATAATTACCCAGGAACGGTGTATAGACTGCGGCGAATGCATACGCGTATGTCAAAATCACGCTAAAATTGTCCTAACCGACGAAATAGACAAATTTTCGGGTTATAAATATCGTATAGCACTCCCGGCCCCTTCTTTTTTTGGACAGTTTAAAAATACCGAAAATATCGAGGATATCCTAAATGCTTTTCTATGCCTGGGCTTCGATGATATCTTTGAAGTTGCTCTGGCAGCAGAGATTGTTGCCTTTAATGTCCATAAATATCTCGAAGATTACAAAGGGGAAAAACCACTTTTTTCGTCCGCCTGTCCTGCTGTTTTACGTCTCATGCAAATCAAATTTCCCGAACTCCTGGGTCAGGTTGTGCCTTTCCTTACACCCATGGAGGTATCGGCAAGAATGGCAAAGGAAGAAGCACAAAAAAAGACAGGTCTTTCCCAAAAAGATATCGGCGCCTTCTTCATTTCCCCCTGCCCTGCCAAAGTAACGGAAATAAAAAATCCCATTTATACGAAACAGTCTGCCGTCGATGGGGTAATCGGCGCAAACCTTATTTATAAGGATATCGTGAAAAACCTTGCAAAAAACCACAACGAAAAAACTTCAAGGCTTAATAAGGCAACAAAATCGGGAATAGGCTGGGGTTATATTACCGGTGAATCAAAAAGCATAGGTTACAGGACTTCACTTGCAGTAAGCGGCATCCATAATGTAATAAGCCTTCTCGAAGAAGTTGAGCGCGGTGAATTAAAAGATGTTGATTTTATGGAACTCCAGGCCTGTACCGGTGGTTGTGTAGGCGGTCCTTTAAATATTCAGAATCTCTTCGTCGGGAGGGTAAGGCTGCGTCATCTTATTGAAAAACAGACCAATCAGACATCTTTTTATACGGATAAGGAAATGTCGGAAATTTATGATAAAGGCATGTTCAAGTCCACAGAGTTAATACAGTCGCGTCCAATCATGGTGCTCGACGACGATGTTTCCAAAGCGCTTGAAAAAATGGAGAGATTAGATCAGATCACAAACGAGCTTCCGGGGCTCGACTGTGGCGCCTGCGGTTCACCCAGTTGCAGAGCGCTTGCGGAAGATATAGTGAGAGAGCTGGCCCTTGAGACAGATTGTGTCATTAAATTAAGAGAAAAAGTTAAGATGCTGGCGGAGGAGATACTCGATCTGACCCGTATTGTCCCCCCGTCCATGTCCGATACTTCACTGAATAAAGAAAAATAGATTCCCGATACCCCGATATGGAGGATACAATGACCTTGGGACAATTGGCACATGCATTAAACTTTGAAATCCTGACAGGAGACATCAACCTTGAAAAAGTCATTAAAACCGGCTATGTATCGGATCTCCTCTCTGATGTAATAGCCAATGCCGAAGAGGACTCTGTCTGGATTACCGTTCAGAGGCATATCAATATTCTGGGCGTGGCAAAGCTGAAGGACATCGTCGGGATCATCATTCCACGCAGCCTGCACATTGAAAATGAAATTATCGAAAAGGCAATAAACGAAAGGATTGCCATCCTGAAAGACCGTCGTTCTTCATTTGAAATCGCAGGGCTCGTCTATAATCTATTAAAGAGAGATTGAACTGATTGAAAGTTTTTAAGTGTGACCTCCATATCCACTCTGCCCTTTCACCATGCGCAAGTCTCGAAATGTCTCCCAAAAATATCGTAATAAATGCGCAGAAGGCCGGGCTGGATATTATCGCCGTCACTGACCACAATATGGTTGAGAATGGTATCTACGCCCACGAATTGGCCAAAAAATCCGGTACCACGGTGTTGTTCGGGATGGAATTGCAAACCCAGGAAGAAATACACCTCCTCGTAATTTTCGATGATTACGGGACAGCGTCAAGTTTTCAAAAAACAATCTACAATCTTCTCCCCGTTATTGAAAATGATCCTTCTTATTTCGGTGATCAGGTGGTTGTGGATTGTGATGATAATATCGTTAGATTTGAAAAAAGGCTCCTCCTGAACTCAGCACAAATTTCATTAAGCGAATCTGTTTCGCTTGCAAAACAGATGGGTGCGCTGGTCATCTCTTCACATGTAGATAGCCCTAATTTCAGTATTATAAGCCAACTGGGATATGTGCCTGAAGACCTTCCAATAGACGCACTTGAGGTAAGAAAAAAAGAAAATATTCCGCACATCCTGCCTTTTATTATGAATAAGAACTTACCATTCGTGACATTCTCGGATGCCCATTATATTGATGATATCGGAAAAAGGGTCACGGCACTTTCTCTGAACAAACCAAATATAGGAGAAATAGTAAAGGCTTTGAAAACGATAGACAACATGGACTTTGCCCATGATGGATGACATCTGTGCCCACATTACCGACATAGTGGCCAATTCCATCTCGGCAGGCGCAAAAAAAATTTCAGTTTCTATTGAGATGAGCAAGTCCAGGAATATATTATCCTTAAAAATAACCGACAACGGGAAGGGAATGGATAAAGAAACCGCTGCAAAGGTTATTGATCCATTTTACTCTACAAAAACAGGAAGAAAGGTTGGTCTGGGCATCCCCCTGCTAAAAGGGACAGCAGAAACATGTGGCGGCGGTTTTGCACTGAACAGCAATGAAGGGACCGGCACTGAAATCGAGGCATTTTTCCTTTTGGACCACCCTGATTTGCCTCCTCTCGGCAAGCTTAAGGATACGATTCTCATTTCATCCGTAAGCAATCCCGAAGTAAATTTTTCTTTTGATATTAAAACCGATGATAGGAATTTCCTTTTTGATACGGAAGAAATCAACAAAATTCTCGATGGGTTGCCTATTAACGACCCTGAGGTAATGAAATTTTTCACTAAATATCTTGACGAAAACTTAGAATTCATTTAAATTTTAGCGTTCAAATAAGGAGGCGTACACATGAAATTAGAAGATTTAAAGAAAATAAGAGAAAATGCTTCAAGGGAAATTGAATTAAGACAGAAACAGGCACGCATCAAGATCGTGGTAGGCATGGGCACAAGCGGCATCGCAGCCGGCGCCCGGGAGGTTCTTAAGACCTTCCTTGATGAGATTGCCACGCATAACCTCACCGATGTTATGGTAACCCAGACAGGTGAAAAGGGACTCGCTTCTCATGAACCTATGATTGAAGTCCATGAGGAGGGCAAAGAAGTGGTGGTTTATGGAAATATAGACCCGGCAAAAGCAAAAAGGATCATTGCCGAACATATCATAAACCATAATCCCGTTTCAGAATACATGATTGAAGTTAAATAAAAGAGGGGGTGATCTGTTTTGTATAGAGAAGCGGTGCTAAAAAAATTCGATCCACGATTGGATAACATCCTTTATATATTACATGAACTTCAGGATAATAATCCTCAGCATTATCTGGCAAATGAGGATATTGAACAATGTGCCGATTACCTCAATATTCCTTACAGCTACGTTCACGGCGTTGTAACGTTTTATTCCATGTTCAGTCTGAAACCCCGTGGACGTTACATTATAAGGCTATGCGAATCCCCCCCCTGTCATTTAATGGGTTCGGAATCTTTGCTCGATTATCTTAAAAAGAAGCTGAAGGTGAATGCCGGGGAAACAACCGCAGATGGCATGTTTACCCTGGAGCTTGCAAGCTGTCTCGGCATATGCGGTGTGGCGCCTGCATTGATGATGAATGAGGAAATGATCGGTAACCTTACACCGGAAAAAGTTGATACAATCCTTGAGGATAGGAGACAAAAATCATGAACATTGTACGAAACCACATTTTGATGAGTATCGACGCAGGCACACTTATGTCGGGTGCACGTGCCGTTGAAGACGCCCTTGTTAAAGAAATTGCAAAGCAGGGTTTAAGTAATGAGGTATCGGTACTGGAAACCGGAAGCATAGGCATTACCGGCAGGGGCGTTATTATGGTTGTTTACCCTGAAGGAATTTATTATGCAGATGTTACCCCGAATGATGTACCTGAACTGGTGGAAGAACATCTGCTTAAAGGAAGACCCGTTAAAAGGCTTATCCTCACCGAAGCACCGAAAAGGACAATAATCACAAAAGAAAAAACCGGTCTCCTGAAAGAACAACCACGTATCGTGCTGAAAAACTGCGGTTTTATAAACCCGGAAAATATCGATGAATATATCGCTGCCGGCGGATATGAAGCAATTGCAAAGGTGCTTGAAACAATGGCTCCCGAAGATGTTGTAAATGAAATTAAGTCTTCCGGTTTGTTGGGCAGGGGCGGAGCCGGTTTTCCTACAGGACTCAAGTGGGAATTTGCCATTAAGACACCGGGTGATGAAAAATTCGTTATCTGCAACGCCGATGAAGGCGAACCGGGAACGTTTAAAGATAGACTGATCCTTGAGGGAGACCCCCACAAACTCATTGAGGGCATGCTTATCGCCGGTTATGCAATCCGCGGTACAAGGGGTTTTGTATATATCAGGGGTGAATACAGTCTTTCCATCGAGCGAATTGAAAAAGCCATTGAAAATGCAAGAAAGTACGGTCTGCTGGGAAAAAATATTCTTGAAAGTAATTTCAGCTTTGACATTACCGTGATGAAAGGCGCAGGGGCATATGTATGCGGTGAGGAAACAGCGCTTATCGAATCCCTTGAGGGTAAAAGAGGCCACCCACGGAATAAACCGCCTTTCCCTATAAATGCAGGACTGTGGGGCAAACCGACGCTCGTCAACAATGTAGAAACTCTGGCAAATATATCTGAAATTATCCGTAATGGCGCAGCATGGTACAGGGGTTACGGCACGGAAAAATGCAGCGGAACAAAAGTTTATACAATTCTCGGTCATGTTGCAACGCCCGGACTTGTAGAAACAGAAATGGGCACCACGCTGAAAGATATTATATTTGAATACGGCGGGGGCATCAGGGGCGGAAAGACCTTTAAAGGAGCGCTTGTCGGTGGAGCTGCAGGCGCCTTTCTCGGTGCTGATGCGCTTAACATAAAAATGGATTTCGTTAATATGAGGGAATATGCCGCAGCACTGGGCTCCGGTGCAATTCTCGTTATGGATGAAGATACCGACATGGTAGATATGCTGAAAAGCGTATTGCATTTCTTCAAACATGAATCCTGCGGGCATTGCGTTCCCTGCAGACTCGGAACAGCAAGGCTGGTAGATATTATTGACGGTATTGCTGCATCAAAAGCAAAGAAAGAAGATATTGAGCAGCTCCTTGAAATTACAAAGGCCATGAAGGATTCCTCTTTCTGTCCTTTAGGACAATCGGTAACCCTTCCCGTTTCAAGTGCCTTAAAATATTTCAAAGACGAATTCATGTCGCGTATCACTTCATAGGTGCATGACAAACTACAAAACAGGTGGCTATCAATGCAAACTATTAAAGCACAAATAAATCACATAGAGATCGAAGTCCCGAAAGGAACAACAATACTCGAAGCCGCAAAAAAAGCAGGGTTTGCCATCCCTACCCTTTGCCACCACCCGGATTTAAGTCCACATGGATCATGCGGGATATGTGTTGTTGAAGTTGAAAATTTTCCGGCGATGAAAAGGGCTTGCATGACCGAAATAGTGAGCGGATGGAAAGTAAATACAAATTCAAGCCGTATTCGTGCTGTCAGAAAAGAGATATTGGAGCTGATACTTTCAAATCATGAGATGGATTGCCCCACCTGTATTAAAAACAATGCCTGTGAACTTCAGAGATTAGCTGCAACGCTCGGTCTTACTACCCTCAAATACACGCAGAATTTTCAAAAGAAAAAGATCGACGATACCAGTGTCGCAATTGTGAGAAACCCCAATAAATGCATTCTCTGCGGAAGATGCGTTCAGGTATGTGCCGAGATACAAACTGTGAACGTCCTTGCATTAGACAATCGAGGCTGTTACACAACAATCACGGATGCATTTGATGCCGGCCTCGGCAACAGCGCCTGTGTAAATTGCGGTCAATGCACCGTTTACTGCCCTGTAGGTGCATTATACGAAAAAAGTTATGTGGATAAGGTCTGGGAAGCCATCAATGATACCGGTAAACATGTGGTGGTACAGGAAGCGCCGGCAGTGAGGGCAATGCTTGGAGAAGAATTCGGAATGGAGCCGGGCACGCTTGTGTCCGGAAAAATGCATGCAGCCCTGAGACGGATGAAGTTTGATGCGGTTTTCGATACAAACTTTACTGCCGATCTTACAATCCTTGAAGAAGGGACAGAAATAATAGGCCGTGTAAAAAATGCCGGCAAATTACCGGTCATCACATCGTGCAGCCCAGGCTGGATAAAATTTATGGAAACGTTTTATCCTCATTTATCCGAATATGTCTCTACGGCAAAATCACCCCAGCAGATGTTCGGCGCCCTCTCAAAAACGTATTACTCTGAAATCAAAGGAATACCACCTGAAAAAATCGTCTCTGTTTCCGTTATGCCATGTACCGCAAAAAAATTTGAATGCAACAGGCCGGAGATGAATGACAGTCAATATCAGGATGTCGATTACGTTCTTACTACCAGAGAGATTGCACGCATGATGAAAGAGGCGGGTTTAGACTTGAAAGAAATGCCTGACGAACCCGCTGATAATCCTATGGGAGAATATACCGGAGCAGCAACGATCTTTGGTGCAACCGGCGGGGTGATGGAAGCGGCCTTACGTTCCGCTTATTTTCTTATTACCGGCAAAGAGCTCGAAGACGTGAATATCCTTCCCGTAAGGGGAATGGAAGGCGTCAAGGAAGCAGAAGTTGACGTAGATGGTCTGAAGCTGAAAATTGCCGTTGCCCATGGTCTTGGGAACGCAAGAAAGATACTCGATAAAGTCTCCGCACAATTAAAAAATGAAGGAAAGAGCGAATATCATATCATCGAGATCATGGCCTGCCCGGGTGGGTGTGTCGGCGGAGGCGGACAACCATGGGGAAGCGACATGGCGAGAAGGGCCCGGCGCGGCGAAACGCTTTATAAAGAGGACAAATCAATGCCTTATCGCCGTTCGCATGAAAATCCCTCAATCAAAGAGATTTATGAGAAATATCTTGAACAACCCAACTCGGAAAAGGCGCACCATCTGCTTCATACCCATTATTACAAAAGAAGTAGGGTTGACGGTAAGGTGATGCTTGACAAATAAACATTTAAGAAAAAAACCATATTTTCAAGCAATGCATGAAAAGTGGTTGATAAAGTATAAAGGTAAACGCATTATTGGCAATGCATGAAGCAGCTCGCACAGCGAGCCGGATACCCGCTTGCGGGTGCGGAAGTCTCTTCGAGCCACGAAAAGAAGAGAACGGTTGATTTAGGCGGGCACCCGCGCCCTGTCAACCGGATAACGAAGCAACAAACAAGTCCGCGGGTGGCAAGAGGGGCCGAGCAAGCCCCAGTAAATTTTAAGCAGCTCGCACAGCGAGCGAGAAGGGAAGTCTCTTCGGGCTCTGCTCGAAGAGGGGGCGACGCAAGCCCCAGTAAATTGTTAAGCAGCTCGCACAGCGAGCGAGAAGGGAAGTCTCTTCGGGCTCTGCTCGAAGAGGGGGCGACGCAAGCCCCAGTAACTGCTAAGGAGGAAATATGTCTGCAGAAAATCACTGCAAATGTGCCGAGGTCAATGAGGATGAATTATACCCGGAACTTGAGGAAATGATTGCCCAGCACAAAGGAAAACCAACAGAATTAATTATGGCTCTTCATAAAGCACAGAACCTTTTTGGTTACCTGCCCAAAAAGGCCCAGGAACTTATCTCAGAAAGATTGAACGTTCCGATAAGCACTGTATGCGGGGTTATATCTTTTTACAGTTTTTTCTCTACGGTCCCCAAGGGACGCCACACCGTAAAAGTATGTCTTGGAACGGCATGTTATGTCCGCGGCGGACAGCAAACACTTCAAAAAGTAGAGAAAGAGCTCAACACAAAGGTAGGGAGTACTTCTGAAGATAGACGGTATTCTGTCGACATTGTACGCTGTATCGGGGCATGTGGCTTAGCCCCTGCAGTACTTGTTGATAAAGACGTATATGGAAGGGTAAAGTCTACCAAACTTATGGATATTCTCGGTAAATACGAGTAAGGAGGAAACATGGCTAAGGAATTGTTTCGTGCACATCTATTGGTGTGCGCAGGTGCTGCATGTGTCTCTTCGGGCTGTCGTGAAATACGTGACGCCCTGGTCATAAAAATTCGTGAATATGGCTTGCAGGACGAAGTAAAGGTTATCGAAACAGGTTGTGTAGGATCATGCGATTTGGGTCCTCTGGCCCTTGTTTACCCTGAGGGTGTTTTTTATCAGAAACTGAAACCCGAAGACGCCGAAGACATCGTGTCGGAACACCTTTTAAAAGGAAGGCTTGTTGAACGTTTACTTTACAAAGAACCGCTGACAGCTAAGGCTGTCCCGTCTTTAAAAAGCATCGATTTCTTTAAATATCAGGAAAAGATTGTTCTCAGAAACTGCGGCGTCATAAACCCCCTCAATATCGAAGAATATATTGCCAGGGACGGCTATATGGCGCTTGGTAAAGTGCTTACTTCGATGACACAGGATGAGGTTATCGAGGAAATTATCGGGTCCGGTCTCAGAGGAAGAGGCGGCGGCGGTTTTCCCACCGGCCTGAAATGGAAATTTGCGCGGCAGGCAATAGGTGATGTGAAGTATGTTGTCTGTAACGCAGACGAAGGAGACCCCGGTGCGTTTATGGACAGGAGCGTATTGGAAGGCGACCCCCATAGCGTTATTGAAGCAATGGCGATAGCCGGTTATGCAATAGGAGCAAAACAGGGTTACATATATGTGAGGGCGGAATACCCTCTTGCCATAGAGCGTTTAACCTGGGCTATCGGACAGGCAAGGGAATACAAATTTCTCGGGAAAAACATCTTTGAGACAGGGTTCGATTTTGACCTTGATATAAGAATTGGTGCAGGAGCCTTCGTATGCGGTGAGGAAACAGCCCTCATGATATCAATTGAAGGAAAAAGAGGTGAACCGAGGCCGCGCCCCCCCTTCCCTGCCGTTAAAGGCCTCTTTGATTCCCCCACACTTCTTAACAATGTAGAAACATACGCAAATATCGCTGCAATCATTATGAAAGGCGCTGCCTGGTATGCACAGTTCGGTACGGAAAAAAGCAAAGGCACCAAGGTATTCGCCCTTGCCGGCGCCGTTAATAACACCGGGCTCGTCGAAGTTCCAATGGGAACAAGGCTGGGCGATCTCATTTACAACATTGGCGGCGGCATTAAAAACGGTAAAAAATACAAGGCTACCCAGCTCGGAGGTCCATCAGGCGGATGTATCCCCGTACAGCACCTCAATACCCCTATTGACTATGAAACAATAATACAATTAGGGGCAATAGTCGGTTCCGGCGGCTTGATCGTCGCCGATGAAGATACCTGCATGGTAGACTTTGCACGCTTTTTTCTTGATTTTACACAAGATGAATCGTGCGGAAAATGCCCGCCATGCCGGATCGGCACAAAAAGGATGCTGGAAATACTCACCCGTATCACTCATGGTGAGGGAGAAGAGAACGATATTGATAAACTCGTGGAGCTTTCCACACGTATAAAACAGGCAGCACTGTGCGGATTAGGACAGACAGCACCCAACCCGGTGCTTTCAACGCTACGTTTCTTCAAAAATGAATACGAAGAACATATAAAACATAAATATTGTCGTGCAGGCGTATGCAGCGCACTTTTTGATGCTCCATGCCAGAATGCCTGCCCCACAGACCAGAATGCCTGGGGTTATGTAACCCTTATCAGTGAAGGAAAATTCAGAGAGGCTATTGCGCTTATCAAAGAAGACAACCCCTTCCCTGCCGTATGCGGTCGCGTCTGTGTACATCCGTGTGAAAGCAAGTGCCGTAGAAGCAAAGTAGATGAACCGGTTGCGATCTGTTCTTTAAAGAGGTTTGCCGCTGATTACGACATGAACTCCTTTGAGCCGTATTGCCCTGAGATGGCGCCTGCAAAGCAGGAAAAAATCGCCATTATCGGCGCCGGTCCGGCCGGTCTTACTGCAGCCTATTATCTCGCCCGCAAAGGCTATAAAGTAACTGTCTTCGAAGCACTGCCCGTAGCAGGCGGCATGCTGGCCGTTGGAATCCCTGACTACAGGCTCCCCAGAGAGGTTTTAAACCATGAAATCAAGACTATCACCAATCTTGGCGTAGAAATAAAATACAACACAGCATTAGGAAAAGATTTCACCTTTAATGATCTTTCAAAAGGCGGTTATTCTGCTGTGCTGCTTGCTACCGGCGCACACAAAGGGCAAAAACTCGGCATAGCCGGGGAAAAGACTGAAGGCGTGCTCGACGGGGCTACATTTCTCCGCAATCTCAATCTGGGAACAGCCGTTAAGGTTGAAGGGAATGTTGCGGTTATCGGGGGCGGAAATGTAGCTATCGATGCAGCAAGGTCTGCTTTGAGAATAGGTGCAAAAAACGTCTTTATACTCTACCGTCGTGATAAAGAAGATATGCCGGCCAATGAAGAAGAAATTGCTGATGCAGAGCATGAGGGAATCAAGATATATACCCTTGTCGCACCGAAAAAGATCATCGAAGAAAACGGCAAGGTAAAAAAGATTGAATGCTTTCGTATGTCGTTGGGTGAGTTCGATAACGGCGGCCGAAGGAAACCGAGCCAAATCGAAGGATCGGAATTTACACTTGATGTGGAAACCGTTATAGCTGCAATAGGCCAGGTGCCGGATACGTCCTATGTAAACGGCGACGGCATTAAAACAGCAAAGAACGGTACAATCGAAGTAGACCTCCATAGCCTCGCAACTACAAAAACAGGTATTTTTGCAGCCGGAGATAACGTACGCGGGCCAGCAACTGTGGTTCAGGCAATAGCAGACGGAAAAGAATCGGCAAGGTCAATCGATAAGTACCTCGGCGGCGACGGCATATTCGCTTCATCGTCACATGATGAGCTCATCGCCATGCGGGTGTCCTATAATGAAGAGGAATATCAGAATGAAAGAAAGCGTGAAGAAATGCCTATGCTTCCACTTTCGGAAAGATACAAGAATTTTAAAGAGGTTGTCCTCGGCTATCCTGTAAAAACGGCTGTCGAAGAAGCTAAAAGATGCCTCCATTGCTATGTAAGAGAAGAGGAATAATAAAAAAGGAGCGTAAAGGTTATATGATTAATTTAACCATCAATGGCCAGAATATAGAAGCTGAAAATGGCAGCACAATATTACAGGCTGCCCTTAAAGCGAATATACACATTCCAACCCTCTGCTTCTTACCTGAAGTTCAGGCAATAGGGGCTTGCAGGGTATGTCTGGTAGAGGTTGAAGGCATGAATAGCCTGCAGGCTGCATGTGTGTTTCCTGCTACAGAAGGACTAAAAGTACATACCAATACGGAAAATGTAAGAAAAGCCCGGAAATTTTCAATTGAAATGCTTCTCTCCAACCATTCCATGGACTGCCTTACCTGTCCCCGCAATCTTAACTGTGAATTGCAAAAGATTGCCCATGAATTAGGCGTGAACGAAATACGTTTTATTGGTGAAAAAAGCAAAGGCGGTATAGACAACTCATCTCCGTCCATTAGAAGGGACAACAATAAATGCATACTTTGCCGCCGTTGCGTTACCGTATGTGAAAACATACAGTCAGTTAATGCGCTTGCTTTACAGGGGAGAGGCTTTGAAACACACGTTGAAGTTGCATTCGGCAACGGCTTGGGCAACATTGCCTGCACAAACTGCGGGCAATGTACGCTTGTGTGTCCCGTTGGCGCAATAACAGAAAAAAATGATATCGAGGGGGTCTGGGATGCCATTTCAGACCCTTCCAAATTCGTAATTATCCAGGATGCCCCTGCGGTAAGGGCGGCACTGGGTGAAGAATTCGGATATCCACCCGGAACCCTTGTAACAGGCAAAATGCTTTCAGCAGCAAGAAAACTTGGTTTCGACAGGGTTTTTGACACAAACTTCGCCGCTGATCTTACGATTATTGAAGAAGGAAATGAACTGCTGAAAAGGGTAAAAGAAGGCGGCAGATTGCCTCTCATTACCAGTTGCAGTCCGGGCTGGATCAAGTTCATTGAGCACTTTTATCCTGAGTTCCTCCCTCACCTGTCCACGTGCAAGTCGCCCCACCAGATGCTTGGCGCATTGTCAAAGACATATTTTGCTGAAAAGGAAGGGATTAATCCGAAAGATATCGTTGTCGTATCCGTCATGCCCTGTACCGCAAAAAAGTTTGAATGCAACAGGCCGGAAATGAATGACAGCGGTTACAAGGATGTCGATTATGTCCTTACAACAAGAGAATTGGCAAAAATGATCAAGGAAGCCGGCATAGACTTCTGCAACATCGAAGACGGTACATATGATAACCCTATGGGTGAATACACCGGCGCTGCAACAATCTTCGGAACAACCGGCGGCGTGATGGAGGCAGCGTTACGAACAGCCTATGAACTCGTCACAGGGAAAACCCTTGAAAATTTGGATTTCGTCGCTGTTCGCGGCCTTGAAGGTATTAAGGAGGCAACAATTCCCATTGACGGCATAGGAGATGTCAAAGTCGCTGTAGCCCATGGCCTCGGGAACGCAAGGAAGCTCATGGAAAAGATGAAACATGGAGACGCGGACTATCATTTCATCGAGATCATGGCTTGTCCTGGCGGCTGTATTGGAGGCGGCGGACAACCTATACCTGTGAATTACGAAATCAGAACGCTGAGGGCACAGGCGCTGTACAATGAAGATAAGTCCCTGAAATATCGTAAATCACACGAGAACCCTTCTATCACAAAGATTTATAACGAGTTTTTGATTGAGCCGTTGGGGGAAAAATCACATCATCTGCTGCATACGAAGTATACCCCGAGAAGCAAGCTCTGAAACTTCGAACATCAAAAAATAAGTTGAGGACAGAGCTGAAGGGCATAAAGGATGGACAGGCAGGTTTATCTCTTTAAGATAATGCAATAGCACGGTCAACAGGGGATGTTTTTAATACGTACGTTACTCATTATTATTTCCGTCTTATGGTCTTCGACCTTGTTTGCACAGTCTCCTGTTCACATAACCTTCGGCGCCGACGAGGTCGGAAAATTTCCTTCCGATTGGGCAGCCAGAAATGAGAACGCTGCCGCAAAGGTCTATTCGGTGCAGGCTGAGGGAGGGAAAAGATTCTTACATGCCGATGCAAAGGGTACAAGTGTGCAAATCGGCTACGAAAAGAAGTGGAGCTTAAAAGAATTCCCGATACTTCAATGGCAATGGCGGGCTGCCATCTTCCCGACGGGTACGAATGAGCGCGAAAAAAGCGGTGATGACAGCGTCCTCGGCATTTATGTTGTCTTCGGCCATTGGCCTTTGATTAGATCTATCAAATACATCTGGAGCGACACGATACCTGTGGGGGCATCGTTCAACTCCCCCTTTTCAAGCTCGTCCAAGATGCTCGTGTTAAGGAGTGGACGGGCGCAGACGGGCACATGGGTAACGGAAAGCCGTAATGCCTTCAATGACTATCAAATGCTTTTCGGAGACGGGGAAAAAGACCCGACGGCAACAGGCCTTGCTATTCTGACAGATGCAGATAACACAAACTCCCGCGCTGTCGGCGATTATGCCGACATTCAAGTTCTTGCTAAGGGGTTGCAGTGAAATGGAAATGGGTTTTAGGAGTTGTTTCCGCCGCGATTGTGTTACCGGTTGCAGCAGTTTATGTGATCCTGTTAAGCTACAACTATAATGCCCTCAAACCGGAAATCACACGGGTAGTCAAGGATAACACGGGACGGGAACTGATCTTAGGGGGTGACATAAGCCTCAAAATAGGCTTTACACCGGCGCTTGTTGTTAAAGATGTGAGTTTCCGGAACGCGCCGTGGGGGTCGCAGCCCGTTCTGGCAAAGATCAAACTCTTTGAAATAAAAGTGAGGCTTTTCCCGCTTCTTTCTCACAGAATCGAGGTCGAACGGTTGATCCTTATTGAACCTGAGATACTGCTTGAAAGAGACAGCTCAGGCAAGTCAAACCTCGTATTCGAAACCACGAAGAAAGAAGACCCGACAAAAGGAAAAGAAGAGTCTAAGGCCGGAGGCAGCTGGAAACTATCGGCGCTCACTTTTAACGAACTGCAAATAGAGAATGGTCGTATCACACACATAGATCATGGATCGAAAAAAACTTATGCAGCAACCGTAGGCGTCCTCACGGCAACCGCTACGAGCAGCGAAAGCCCGGTAAAGCTGAAATTCAAGGGGGCATATAACGACAGGCCCTTCGAAGTCACGGGTAAGTTGTGTCCGTTGACGGCCTTCATCAACCCTGCCAAGGCCTGGCCTGTTAGTCTTGCGCTCAAGACTGAGAGCGCCACCCTCACCCTTGACGGTACGGTCAAGAATCCACTGGCCCGGCAAGGCATCAAATTAAATTTCACGCTGAAGGGCAAGGACCCGGCAAACTTCAAACAACTTTCCGATAAACCGTTACATCTCAAGGGACCATTCGATATCTCCGGTCGAATCGCTGATACCGCATATGATGCCTATTTAATTTCCAACCTCAAAATCATACAAGGCGAAAATGATCTCAGTGGTTCGGTTGAGTTGAATCTGGCTGAAAACCGGCCAAAAGTGACAGCAGCACTGTCGGCGCAGAAACTGGACCTTCGGCCCTTTATTCAGGCGGGTTCGAACACTGAGAAAGCGGCAAAAAAATCGAGCAAAGGAGCCGGAAGGGAAGACAAAATCTTTTCCGACCATCCTCTGTCCCTTGATGCTCTAAAACAGGTCGATGTAGATGTTAAGATTCAAGCGGCACAAGTCCTGCTGCCGAATCGTCCCCTCAACAACCTTGACATGGGCGTGGTGCTCAGGAATGGAGCGCTTACAGTGAAGCCTCTCAAGGCAGTTTTTGGAAAAGGTTCCATGGATGGTTATCTTTCTCTTCAATCTCAAGGGAAGGTTGCATCCCTGGCAATAGTCTTGAAAATCAATAAGGCTGACGTCAACTATTTTACGAAAGAAGCTAAAGGTATCGAAGGAAACCTTGATATAGACATCGATCTCAGAGCCCGGGGCGCCTCAATAGCAGGATTGATGGGAGGGCTTAACGGTAAAACGGTTTTGATGATGGGCAAGGGAAAGATCGACAACAAGTATATAGGCATTCTCGGCGGTAATCTCAGCTCCGGCCTTTTACGTATCCTCAATCCGTTCCGTAAGGAAACACAATACACTTCAATTAATTGCTTTGTCAGCGGTTTTAATATAAAAGACGGGGCAGCAAGCACGACTGCACTCGCATTAAACACGGACTACATGGTTGTGGTTGGCGAGGGAGAGATCAATCTTAAGACAGAAAGGCTCAATCTATCCCTCAAGCCCGTCTTGAAGGAAGGTATAGGGTCCGGTTTTACGGGCAAGTTGACCGGAAATTTAAGCGAGTTGACAAGACCTTTCAAGCTGGGCGGTACGCTTGCCCATCCCTCACTCGCTGTCGATCCGACCCAAACTGCAATTGCCTTCGGCAAGATACTTGGGGGAATAACGCTATTTGGGCCGGCCGGGATTGCCGCATCACTGATCGGGAGCAATTCCGATGACGAAAACTCATGTATTGCAGCCATTGAGGCCGCAAAAAAGGGTGTCAGGGCTAAAAAAGGTCTTGCGGACGAAGCGCCGGGAGGTACCGGAAAAATCTTCAAGGACGCCGGCAAGGAGCTAAACAAGCTGTTCGGCAAATAAATTATCCCGGATTATTGTTTAGCGGAGCTACGGTGCTTATTACAATCTTCCTGCTATTGTGCGGTCTGCCGGCGCAGGTATTCCTGGTATTTCATCTGCATGTATTCCTGCCGGTCCACCTCGTGCAATTGCCGCGCATATTGTTCTGTGGCGTTGAACCAGTTGGAGAGGCGTTTCTCCAGCCGCTTGTCGGCGGGCAATGAAAAAGTGCTCAGATAGGCATCTATTGCCAGGTAATAACGCATGGTATTGCGCTCCACTACACCGCGCAGCCCGCCTATATAGCCGGGCTGCCCGTTCGACTGGAGGCCGGTGCCGGTAAAGCCGACCTTGTTGCTGCCTATGGTTGCCAGATAGATTTTCATTGCCGTGCGTCCGGCCATACCGTAGCTACAGGAATAGGCGAGATGCAGGAAAGTGTGCTTGCCGTCCACGGCAACCGCTTCAAGCACAATGCGGTAATCTCTGGTGCCCAGCGGCCCGCTGTCGGAGTTGAGATTGACCCGGAAATATTCGGGGCTGACAGCGGTTTCCTGATAGCTGAATTCCATCGGATAGGAATATGCCAACGTCTGCCGGACTTTTTTGCCTATATTAACGTTAAGCTTTTTGCCATTGCTGTCACTGGAGGCACGGCAATACTTTGTGTTGGGGTGCAACATCATCACATCACACCAGTTGGCCGGTCCGTGCTCGGGATTATTCAGCACGCTGTTGACGCCGGCAAACGGGTAATCCATTACGGCGTAGATGTCGCCCTTGATGGTAGAGGACGACTCTATAGAATCAAGGTACAGCGTACGCTGGAACTGGTTATTGCTAAGCTGTGGCGTAAGTGCCGCATATTTCTGGCGCAAAGTCGCAGCATCGTCTGCGGCCGGAGCCGGACCGCTACAGCACAGGCTGCACAGCAGCAATACGATGATACGAAGAGTCTGCATCAGACGCCCTCTGTCGCGCTCACAGCAAGCTTACCCGCAACGGGCCGCTACAGCCGCCGGACTCAAGTTTCCGAATCTGTTCCATAGTTTCAATCTCCTTCTCCTTCCCCTCTTCAAGGGTATAGTAAAGACATTGCTCCCCTTCCCTCTCCCTTCAAACCGTTTAATAGTTTACAACCTCTTCAAAAAAAGAGCGAGAATTTAAAGAAACAAAATTTAACCCGGATACGTCATTAGAGCATGGTGTCGGGTTGCGCCTTAAGCAAACCGTCGTGAGACGAGGAAGCTTGGGATTAAGGATTAAAGGGGTAAGGATTAAAAAAAATAATCCATAATCCATACTACCTAATCCTGCATTTTAAAGGTGTGTTTGCGAGGGGCATCCCGACTCAAGTGCTCATCCTGATGGAAAATCCGGGTTTAATTGTTTATGACTTCCTTCTAAAACCTGATAATCATATAGAGGGCACCTCCTTGTGCATAGCCAACTCTTGAAAGATGTTGTACTATGCATGAGCGAATAAAATTTAAGCGGAGGTGCCACAATGACATTATACGTTGGAGTAGAT
>Ga0074199_1001068_pt1 | contig 28550 bp, 29 predicted proteins | sample EPASupsiteSAE347_FD_64528 | JGI IMG/M metagenome (GOLD analysis project Ga0074199, IMG submission 64528) | Bioremediated contaminated groundwater from EPA Superfund site, New Mexico - Sample SAE3-47 | ecosystem: Environmental > Aquatic > Deep subsurface > Groundwater > Contaminated ... | reverse complement strand
CCGCGTCGCACCCCCCGCAAACCCTGCAGAGTTGGCGAGACCCCCCTGAAGGATGGGGACTTCTCGCTTCGTCCTTCGCAATCCTACGAGTTAAAAAAAAATGCATTCGCGATTCCTGCTTGCCTTCATAACAAAGAAGGATACGAGCCGCAGGGCCGCAAGGGTCCGGCCATCGTCATCCCGGTTTGACGATTGCCCGACCCATTTGCTCTCAGATAAGCAATCCGATAAACCACTGAACAAAATTTCGCTCTTATTTTGCTCTTACTTTGCTCCTAATTTCGCCTTTGCCTTCTTTACCCTCTCGTGATGCCGGTACATGATGGCCAGAGCGTCGGCAACCTCTTCCGGAGTCGAGAATACAGGAATGCCAGCTTTCTCCATCTTGATGACATCGGGCAGGGCGAACTCCTTTCCGGCCACGCAGGCGATGATGGGCTTGCCCTTGTAGCTGATGCTCTTCAGAGTATCCACGTAGCTGTCCAGGATCTCGGCCTGAAGAACGACAATGAAGCTGCCCACATCTTCGCTGTCCACGCCGATCTCGATTGTCCTCTTCACGATATCGGCATCCTGGCTGAAGGTGTAGTCCACTGGATTCATTCCGCAGACGTAGTCGGGCAGGAGCTTCTTCAGCCGTTCCTTGAGGGGCGGCTCCAATTCGGATAGCCTCATGCCGTTGTCGGTGATGGCATCGGCGGCGATGACGCCGAGGGACCCGGCATAGGTTATGATGAACACGCCCTCCCGGTCGGGGAACGGCTGCTTGGAGATGGCGCGAGTCAGATTGAACATGTGCTCGTAGTCGCGGGCCCGGATGATGCCGGACTGGCGGAAGGCGGCGCTGAAGATCTGATCGTTTCCGGCCAGGGATGCCGTGTGCGAGGCGACTGCCTTTTTGCCCGCCTCAGTGCGCCCGGACTTTAGGACTACCACGGGCTTTTCCAGAGTAACCTGCTTGGCCACGTCGATGAACCTGCGCCCTCCTTTCACGGACTCCAGGTACATGCAGATGACATTGATGTTCTCGTCCTTGCTGACCGTCTCAAGCATATCGGTCTCATTGATATCCAGCTTGTTGCCGATGGTGGCGATGATGCCGAAGTCCATAATGTGTCGCAGCCCCCAGAGCATTCCCGCGGCGCACACGCCCGCCTGGGAGACGAGGCCGATGTTGCCCTTGCAAAGCGAGTCCACGAGGCCGATGGACTGAACCATGCTGCAGTGAGTGTTAATGATGCCTGAGCAGTTCGGCCCGAGCAGGCGGACGCCGTATTTGTCGGCGATGGCCTTCATATCCACCTCGATCTTCTTGCCCTCGCTGCCAAGCTCCGCAAAGCCCGCCGACTCGACCACGATGTAGCGCACGCCGCACTTGCAGCACTCTTCCACCACGTCCGGCGTCACTCCCGCCGAAACGAGGATGATGGCCACATCCACCGGCTCGGGAACGGCGCTGATGCAGGGATAGGCTTTGATGCCCTGGATCTCGTCGGCTTTTGGATTGATGGGATAGAGCTTGCCCATAAATTTGTGGCTGACCAGATTGGAGAATACGTTCCACCCCAGTTTTCCCGGCGTGCCGGAGGCTCCGATGACGGCCACACTATTCGGGTAGAAGAGATCATGCAGGTCGAGCTTTCCCGGTGCCGGGGGTGCGGGCCTGGGCTCACCCAGAATGATTCTGGCATCAACCACACTGTAGCCTTTGGGATAGAGGAAGACCGGATTCAGATCCATCTCCGAGACTGCCGGATTTTTTACCACAAAATCCGAAATCTTCAGAAGCAGCTCTTTCAATGCGCCGACGTCCGCCGATGAGCCGCGGTAGCCCTTCAGCAAGGCGTAGCCTTTGGTCTCCTCGATCATGCTCAGAGCATCCGACTCGGATACCGGAATAGAGCGGAAAGAGACATCCTTTAAAGCCTCGACGAAGACGCCGCCAAGGCCGAACATCAGCACCGGGCCGAAGGTGGCGTCCTGGGCCACTCCTACGATGACCTCAAGGCCGGGCTTTGCCATCTTCTGCACGGAGACGCCCGCCAATTCCTTGTCCCGGAAGGCTGCGACAATCTCGCGATAGGCCTTGCGCACGGATGCCTCATCTTTCAGGTTAAGAACAACTCCGCCTGCATCGGATTTGTGGACAACCTGCGGCGAAAGTACCTTCAATACTGCGGCAGAGCCAAGAGACTTGAACAGCTTGACAGCTTCTTCCTCAGATCCGGCCAATCCGGCGCCCGTGGTGGAAATTCCCAGAGACTCCAAAACGGCCTTGCTTTCATGCTCCATCAGGTAGGTTCTCCCTGAAGCAAGAGCTTGATCCATAAGACTTTTCATTTTTTCCGACATTTTGACCCCAAGATCGTGCTTCTCTTTTTTTGCGGCTAGAGGATGCCGTGCCGGGCAGCTCTTTTTTAAAAAAATTTCCCGGTATCCTTCAGTCGTCCTGCCATCCTGTCATCTTGATCCCATGATTTGATTGCATCGATTGATTCATGGGGGATGTGATTTCCAGGATTTGATTCTATCGATTTTGTTTCCCCGGTTTGATTTTCCATGTTTTGTTTCCAGGGCGCCATTGCTTGCACAAGAGAACCTTCTGTTATGATGCTGATAAATGTTTTGCATCATTATAACATACAAACCGACAGCCTGAGAAATGATGACATGAGATACTATAACATGATTTCCGGTATCATGACATGATTCCGGTATCACGACATGATTCCAGCGTCATGATATGATTTCCGGCATCACGACATGATGGGCGGCATCACGCCGAGCTAGAAACGAACCTAACCGCCATTTATCAAAGCGGGACAATTCGAGAAGGCGATGCTCTTATCTCGGATTAACGCCTTAAATTCTTTCATGGACAAGGAAATTGTTCAGGTCATCCTTGAGAAGGAGCCGTCGGTCAAAGATCCCATCCTGATCGAGGGTTTCCCAGGAATTGGCCTGGTAGGCAACATTGCCAGCCAGTACATCGTCAACGAGCTGAAGATGGAGTATCTCGGAGCCATGAGTTCCAAGTTCTTCCCGCCGCTGGCCGTGCTCCTGGGGGGCGTCGTGAACATGCCCGTTCGCATCTACGAGGAAGCGAGCAAGGGCATTCTGATTTTAACCGCCGATGTGCCGGTGCATCCTCTGGCATCCTACGACATCGGCAGAGAGATCGTCTCCTGGGCCGAGTCCGTCCACGTCAAAGAGATGGTGTGCCTGGCCGGAATTACCGTGATGAGCGAGGAGCATCGCGTCTTCGGGGCCGTCAGCAAGAAGGAGCTGCTGGACAGGATCAAGGAAGCGGTCGAAGTTTTCGAGCTGGGAACGATAACGGGAATTACCGGCAGCATCATGAACGAGTGCCGCATACGTAATTTGCCCGCCATCTGCCTGCTCGGCGAGACCGCCTCGGCTGAACCGGACCCGCGAGCGGCCATCGCCGCTGTCGAGACCCTGAACAAAATCTACGGCCTTGGCGTCAGCACGGATAAGCTGGCAGAGCAAGCCCAGCAGATCGAGGTGCAGATGGCGCAACTGGCCCAGCAGATGAAAGCTGCGTCTCCTGAAGAGCAACAGCAGCAGATGCCCAAAGAATTCCCAATGTACGGGTGATGCCGGATGATCTACGTAACGCTATCGGGTTTGGCAAGACATGTGATGAAAGAGTTGCTCGCGGCCAGGGTCAGAACCGTGGAGATCCGCAGCCCGAACAACTTCTTTGCACTGCTCAATATCCAGCCGGGAGACCGCATCTTCCTCACGGAGGCAAGCGCGCCGGACATAGTTCCCGGCACAAGCGGCCTCATCGCCTCCATTCGGGCCCTGCAGATCATCACTCACCGAACGGTTCAATCCAACCAGGACTACTACGAGGAGAGCGAAGCGCAGGCGGCAAGGGCCCAACTGCAACTGGTGGGCGTGGGCCGGGTGAGGAAGATCACCTCCTTCGAGCCCGGCACGCCCCTTACCCTGGATGTGGACGAGGTTAAGTACTGCGACGCGAGATAGACAGGCAGATAGACAGGCACAAAGAAAGGCATAACAAATACAGGCATGGACGGGCCGGAGCAGCCGAGAGATCGGCTGCCAAATCTTTTTTAGACTTGGGATGAATAATTCGCCTTCATGAGAGTCCTCGCAGTTACGGGAAGGCTGGCCCAGGATCTGGTCAGGGCATCGGCCCGCGGCGCAGACGTGCTGGTTTTGGATGTGGCCGTGGCGGCCTTCATCACGCCGCAGATGCTGGCCGCTTCCGCGCCGCAAGGCTATGACCTCATCCTTGTTCCCGGGGCGGTAACTGCAGATTTCCGGGAAGCGGAGAAGGCTCTGGGCGCAAAGATACGCCTGGGGCCGAAGCACGCCGCAGACCTTGGTTTTGTGCTGCATCACCTTGATGAGGTTGAATTATCCCGAACTGTCCCCGCCTGCGTGCTGCTGGAAAAACGGATGCGAGAGGGCGCGCTGGCCCTGGCGGATGAGCTGGAAGAAAGGGCGGCGGCTGCCATGCAGATAAAAGGCGTCAAGATCGGCGGCGGCTCTCGGATGAAGGTTCTGGCCGAGGTTGCGGACGCCACACGCCTGGACTCCGAACGGCTGGCCGAAAAGATTCGCTACTACGAGGAGCAGGGTGCGGACATGATCGACCTCGGCCTCCCTCCCGACGCGCGTGCCGAAGATGCGGCCCGGGCGGTGCAGGTCGCGAAAGCAGTCACAGACCTTCCCGTCAGCGTGGATACCGTCCGGTCCGATCTGATTTTAGCGGGCCTGGAAGCGGGAGCGGACATGATCCTGAGCCTGAACAGCCAGAATCTGGGGGCGGTGGGCGAGGCTGTTGCCGCCGCTAAAATTCCGGCGGTGGTAATTCCTGGGCCCGGCGAGAATTGCCTGGAGGAGAATTTGCGATCAGCCGAAGCTTTGGGAATTCGGGTCATCGCCGACCCGGTGCTCGATCCGCCTCTGCAGGGGCTGGCTGCGTCCTTGATTAGATACATTCGTTTCCGGGAGACTCACCCCCAAGTTCCGCTATTTTTCGGCGCGGGAAATGTGACTGAGTTGCTGGATGCGGATACCCAGGGCGTGAACGCTCTGCTGGCATCTCTTGCGGCGGAGGTGGAGGCTGCCATCCTCTTCACGCCGGAATACAGCGCCAAGGCGCGCGGCAGCGTACGGGAGCTGGCCGGAGCGGCGGAGATGATGCAACTGGCTGCGGCGCGAAGAACGCCGCCTAAAGACCTCGGAATTGACCTTCTCGTCCTGAAGGAGAAGAGGCCGAGACCGGAGGAGAATTTGCCGGAAAAGTTCGTTCCGGCGGGCTCGGATCACGAATATGTGCCGGACCCGGCAGGATGTTTCCGAATCTTTCTGGCGGGAGGAAAGATCGTGGCAAGAAACCGTCGCGTGACGGTGGCAGGAGATAGTGCGCGCGATCTCCTCAACACTCTCATCGAAAAGGGATACGTCTCGCGGCTGGACCATGCCGGATACCTGGGGCGTGAACTGGAGAAGGCACAGACGGCATTGCTTTTGAAACGAAGCTACTGCCAGGACGAGCCGCTTTTTGCGCCGGACAAGAGGCAAATCGGACAAAAGTTAAATAAGAATAGCCTCGTCAAGTGGTGCGGATGAATCAGAAGGCTTTCGCTATCTTCGTGGGCGCTATCATGGTACTCTCCGCCTTTGCAGGCTTCCTGCTGAGAGGCAGCGACACAAATGAAGTTGTTGTAGGAACGAATGCATGGTCCGTGGAGACCTTCGGAGTGCAAGGTCGCCTGGTGGATTGGGACTTCGGCAATCTGGACGATGCCCTCAAGATGTCCCCCGCGGACACAGTCATGGCATACTGGATCAACACCACCGTGTCGGAGAATCTGACGGAGGCTGCAAAGGCGGCACTCCCCCAGTCTCTGGGCCTGACTTACGGAAGCCAGCTTTATTCCACAAATATCGATAGATTGGCCGGTGCTTATTTCAACAACACCTGGATCGAGTTCCACTGGATCAAGCCCTTCCCCGTCGGCTACAGCGGCCTGGTTGTGCCTTATGAGGATTATATGATGATCCCAGCCGCATCGGACTATGTCACCGTGATGGGCAAGCCGACCATCTTCGGAACACAGGGCGCTATGAAACAGGTCATCGATGTCATCTCCGGCGGCCTCGCCACTGAGAACTTCACGCTGCCAGCCGGCGAAAACGCGGATCTGCAAGTCGGGGCTCTCGGCAGTGCGGATCATTTGCCGTTATCCGGCGGCTACAGGGAATTCTATCTGGGCGTGAGCAAGTCGAAGGATGATGCAGTCGGCGGCTTCAACATCACTGCCAAGATCCTGCAACCGGACGGCGCGGTCTCCCAGAAGGCTAAGGATATCGCCGGAAAATACAATCTGCAATATTCCGCATCCGGCTCCGACGTCACCGTGGACGGGAATGTGCCGGCAGGAAATCTGCAAGGGGCGCTTGTGGCGATTCTCGGCCCATAGCGCAACCTTTTTACATGTTGAGTTGCAGGCTGATCTAATCTGTTAGGCATTCTATTAGGTGCTTTTGCGATGAATGATGATGGGCCGCGATCGGCCCTGAAGGAGAATTAATCATGGCTAGACCAATATTCGTAAGATTTGATGTTCCCGCCGAACTGGCCGCCAAGTCCATTGAGGCTCTGGAGCTGGCTCGCGATACGGGCAGAATTAAGAAGGGAACCAACGAAGCCACCAAGGCCATTGAGCGCGGAGTTGCTCGCCTGGTGATCGTCGGTGAGGACGTTCAACCCCCTGAGATAGTAGCTCATATTCCGGCCCTTTGTGAAGAGAAGAAGACGCCTTACATTTACGTCAAGAAGCAGAGCGAGATCGGCGCTGCCTCCGGCCTCGGCGTCAAGAGTGCCGCAGCTGCCATCGTTGAGCCCGGCAAAGGAAAAGAGCTGCTGGACGAGATCGTTCAGAAAGTTGCGGCTCTAAAGTAGGTGAGTCCAAATGGAGGATGAGAACGGCATACCGGCAGAAGTTATCGAGGTCATTGGCGTCACAGGCATGCATGGAGAAGCGACGCAGATCAAGTGCCGTATCCTGGAAGGCAATAACAAAGGCCGCATCATCACCAGGAACTGCATGGGCCCCATCCGCATGGGCGATGTCCTTATGCTGCTGGAGACTGCCAGAGAGGCAAAGAAGCTTACCAGCAGGTGAAGAAGAATGGAAGAGAGAAAGTGTTCATTCTGCAACAAGGTCATCGAGCCGGGCACAGGCAAGCTTTATGCCAAGAAGGACGGGACCGTCCTTTATTTCTGCTCAGCCAAGTGTGAGAACAACGTCGCCCTCGGGCGCGTAACCAGAAGAATCAAGTGGGCCAGGAAGGGGGCATAAGCGCTGGCGGAGTTAGAGAGAACCTTCGTCATGATCAAGCCGGATGGGGTTCAGCGCGGCCTCATCGGCAAGGTTCTGCAACGCATCGAGCAGAAAGGCTTCAAGATCGTAGCCATGAAGCTCGCCGTGATGCCTGAAGAGAAGGCCAAGGCCCACTATGTCGAGCATGTGGGCAAGAAGTTTTACCAGGATCTGGTGGACTTCATCACCTCCGGGCCATCGGTTTCCCTGGTGGTCGAGGGACGCGGTGCCATCGCGGCCATGAGGAAGATGAACGGTGCCACCAATCCGGCGGAGGCAGCTCCAGGGACCCTGCGCGGGGACTTTGGAATTGAGACGGGCCGAAACGTAGTGCACGGATCGGACTCCCCGGCCTCGGCTGCTCGCGAGATCGCGCTGCATTTTTGCGCATCCGAGCTGGTCGATTTCAAACGCATTGATGAAGCATGGCTCTACGAGTGAGGATGAGCAGAACTCGCGTTCTGCCTCCCCTCTCACGGGAGCCTTTAAATTCTTAAAAAGATAATTAGTTTTTTTAGAGATACTTTTACGAGACGCGATCCGTATGCAACAGAAGTCCAAGAAATCCGGCAAAGGAATGGGCAATGATTCCAACCTCAGAACACCGATAGTAGTAGTCATGGGGCACGTGGACCACGGCAAGACTACTCTTTTAGATAAAATCCGCGGGACGGCTGTGGCCAAGGGCGAGGCCGGGCTCATCACCCAGCACATCGGAGCCACCGAGGTTCCTTTGAGTGTGGTGCAGGACTTTTGCGGTTCGCGGTTCGGCGGAGAGTTCCAGGTGCCGGGACTGCTCTTCATCGACACGCCCGGCCATCATGCCTTCACATCCATGCGCAGCCGCGGCGGCTCGCTGGCTGATCTGGCCGTGCTCATCGTGGATTTGAACGAGGGCTTCCAGCCCCAGACCATCGAGTCTCTGGGAATCCTCAAGCGGTTCAAGACGCCCTTCGTCGTTGCCGCCAACAAGATGGACCGCATCGGCGGTTGGCGTCCCACGCCGAACGCTCCCTTTGCCAAGAGCATGAAGGCACAGAGCGAGCGGGTCGTGGAGGAACTGGACACCAGAATTTACGAGCTGGTGGGAGAGCTTTACAAATACGGATTCGACGGAGACAGATACGATCGCATCCCCGACTTCACGAAAACGGTGGGCATCGTTCCCATCAGCGCCGTGACAGGCGAGGGCGTGCCCGACCTTCTTTTGATTTTGGTGGGCCTGGCCCAAAAGTTCCTCAAAGAGAACCTGAAGCTGACAAGCTCCGGGCCGGGCGTGGGCACCATCCTCGAGGTCAAAGAGGAGCGGGGTCTGGGCACGACGCTCGACGTAATTCTCTACAACGGCGAGTTCAGATCGGGCGACACCGTGATCGTGGGCACGGCTCACGAGCCCGTGATCACCAAGATCCGGGCACTTCTCAAGCCCAAGCCGCTGGCCGAGATCCGGAGCGAAGAGCGTTTCCTGCCAGTGAAGCATGTGGTGGCGGCATCCGGAGTTAAAGTGTCCGCGCCGAAGCTGGAGAATGCCCTGGCCGGATCGACCATTCGCGTCGTCGCATCACCGGAAGAGATCGAAACTCTAACCCAGGAATTGAAATCAGAGCTTGAGGCGGTGCGCGTTGATGCCGAGGTTGAGGGCGTCATCCTCAAGGCGGATACCATCGGCTCTCTGGAAGCCCTGGTGGGAGAATTGAAGGCCAAGAATGTGGCCATTCACTTTGCCGATGTCGGCCCCATCTCCCGCAGAGACGTGATTCGCGCTGCAGCCATCAAAGATCCTCTTTTATCCGTCATCCTTGCGTTCAACGTTGAGATTTTGCCCGATGCCATTAGCGAGATTCAGAAGACCAATGTGCCGGTCTTCCCGAGCGACATCATCTACACCATCATCGAGAATTATGAAGCCTGGCTCGACGAGCAGAAGATGCGCATCGAACAGGAGCGGCTGGAGGCCGTCATCCGGCCCGGTGCCGTGCGCCTGCTGCCCGACTGCGTCTTCCGCCAGTCCAAGCCCGCCATCGTGGGCGTGCAGATCGTGGGCGGCATAGTCAGGACACAGGTCAATCTGATGCGGGAAGATGGAGCCAATGTGGGCGAGGTCAAGGGAATTCAAGCGCACAACGAGAACGTCGGCTCAGCCACCGTCGGCCAGGAGGTTGCCATCTCCATCGACGGCCCGACCGTGGGCAGGCAGATTCATGAGGGCGATATTCTTTACGTCAATATTCCAGAGAAGCATGCTCGCATCGTTGAACTGGAGCTGAAGCCCAAACTTGCTGAGGATGAGCGAGAGGTGCTGGAAGACTTCCTGGAGATCAAGCGCAAGAAGGATCCTTTCTGGGGAAGGTAATCCCGAGCATATTCCGCTTGGTTCGGCTTGATTCTAATTAGGAATAGATGCTGCAATTTGAATGGTTTGAAGAGCAGGACGAGAGAAGAAGCAAGAGACAGAGCGAAACGAGAGCAAGCGCTAGAGAAGTGCAAAAGCTCAGAAAAGTGCGAAAGCAGAGAATAGCTAAACTCGAGCACAAACAGAGAACCCTGAGACACCACTGTCTCAGGACTATTGGATTCAGATGCGGTTGGACTCTGCTAAATAAACAGTTCACTCGCTCAATTCAAGGCTTCTTTTGTGACCTGATCACCAGCACCGGCCTTGCACCCATTCTGGCCACATCCGACACGACGCTCCCGATGGTGGCCTGGTCGAGCCAGCCCTTGCCGTGAGAGCCTAAAGCGATGAGGGAAACATCCTCGTCCTCGGCAACGGATAGAACCTTTTCCACAACTCCTCCGATAGCTGCAAAAGGCGTCGTCTTAACTCTGGCCATGCCGCCCGTGCCGTAAGTCCTGGGCTCGCCCGCCGCACCAAAGAGAGAGACGGTCTCAACACTTATTCCGGCAGATACAAGATCCGCTTTCATAGCTTCCAGCCTGTCATGGGAGGCTTTAAGCTCTGCATCCAGCTCTGCCTGGTTCTCCGCCCTGGCGACAACATTGAGCAATATCAGATTTTTTGCCAATTTGTAAGCTTTGATTCTTTCAATGGCCGCATTGCCTGCATCGGAAAAGTCCGTGGGACAGAGCACTTTCTCGAAGATTCGCGAACAGAATTTCGCCAGTTCTCCTTTGTCTGCACTGCCGATGGTCTTGTAGCGCATGATCAGCAGATCTCTGCTTCCGTGTCTGAGGTAGCCGGTGGATACGCTTCCCAAAAGCAATCCCTCCCAAAGCCCTCTGCCCCGAGCACCCATGACCACGAGAGAGACGTCCTCTTTCCGAGCAATGCGATCGATGATCTCGTATTCGCTGGTTTCTTCCACGCATTCCGCTATCGTCTTAACCTTCAGACCCGCATCTTCCAGGACCTTTTTATCGGCCTCCAGCATTTTCATGGCATCTTTGCATTCATCTCCGGGAGACCAGGTCCTGGCCAGAGGATCTCTCGTTATGACATGAAGAAGAACTACTTCTTTTGCTCCGGGGATCTCGCCTACACAGTCCAGAATTTTTCTCGCATAATTCGAGAAATCTGTTGCGACTAATATCTTTTCAAACATTGTAGTCCTCCAAAATTATCCTATGTAATAATTGACTGCAAATGAAATAAAGCTTGTGAATGAAACATTCGATTTACAAATTTTCATGAATGTCCTGTCAACGTCATTCCCGTCCACAGCATCGCGGACCACTGCATCATCAGGCTGTAGCGTCTTCATGCCAAAAGCCTTCGGCAATTATTAATACTTCCATCAGCAACCAGCGTACCCCTCGTGAAAGGAGGACATCAGCCGTGATTGAGACGCTAAATGAGATCCTGATCCCGCTGCTCGCCGTGGGCCTGGCGGAGATGGGCGACAAGACCCAGCTTTCCATCTTGCTTCTGTCCTCCCGAACCCGAGAGTACGCCCAGCTTTTAGCCGGTGTCATGCTCGCTTTCCTGCTGGCGGACGGATTTGCCATTCTGGTGGGCTCGTGGGTTACAAATGTCATTCCCGTTCATCTGGTTAAGCTCATCTCCGGTGGGGTCTTCGTCCTCTTCGGGTTATTGATCCTGAAGGGCGACAAAGACGAGGAGGAAGTGAGCAATCTCTCGCCCAAAAATGCCTTCATCTCCGGCTTTACCATGATCTTCCTGTCGGAGTGGGGGGACAAGACCCAGATTGCCTCCGCCCTATTTGCCACGGAGTACAACCCCTGGATGGTCTTCCTGGGCGTGATGGCCGCTCTCTTGATCCTGTCGATCATGGCTGTGTACCTGGGCAGGTTCCTGGCGGGAAAGATCGATCGCAGAGTTATCACGAAGGTTGCAGGTGTCGTTTTTCTGCTCATCGGACTCTCGTTTATAATATCCGCAGTCACTTCGTCTGCATTTGCCGACATGCTATGAGAAAATGCACGGCATTTGCAGAGAAAGCTTCTTGTAGCTGGGAGTTTAATGGCTTGGATTGCACTCTTACGGGACTGAAAATATGCCTGAAAAGATCCTTAAAAAAATGTCTTCGAAATCGCTTCAAAATACGTCCTGGAGATTCAATAGTGGAGGAAAATAGATTTGATTAGCCACGAATTGCTGCTGTGGATTATTTTTGGTGCCGCCATTGTGATCCTCTTTGCTCTGGACCTGGGCGTCTTTCATCGCAAATCCCATGAGGTCGGCATCAAAGAAGCACTCATGTGGAGCGGCATCTGGCTCGCCGTGGCTTTTGCGTTTAACCTGCTCGTCTACTTCTGGATGGGGACGGATGCTGCAATCGAATTTGCCGCAGGCTACCTGGTGGAACGAACGCTCAGTTTCGATAATTTATTTGTGTTTCTGCTCATCTTCACATACTTCAAAGTGCCGAGCATTCATCAGTACAAAGTCCTCTTCTGGGGCATCATTGCAGCGTTGGTCATGCGCGGCATATTTGTGGTAGCAGGCATCGAACTGATCGAAAAGTTCCACTGGATCGTCTACCTCTTCGGCGCGTTTCTGCTTGTGAGCGGCCTGAAGCTCGCCTTGAGGAAGGATGAAGAGCCGACGGATGTGGGACGAAATCCGGTGCTGAGACTGTGCAAGAGATTCCTGCCCACCACGGATGAATACGGCGACGGAAACTTCACGCTAGTTAAAGACGGCAAACGCTATTTCACTCCGCTCTTCGTGGTATTGCTCATCATCGAGACCTCGGATGTCCTCTTTGCCTTCGACTCGGTTCCTGCCATCCTCGGCATCACTCTCAATCCCTTCATAGTCTACACGTCCAACATATTCTCCATCCTGGGACTGCGCGCCCTTTACTTTGCCCTGGCCGGGTGCATGGTCATGTTCCGTTACTTGAATCAGGGAGTCACGGTCATCTTGATCTTCGTGGGGGCCAAGATGCTGCTCTCCGGGCTGGTTGAGATCCCTGCAGTCGTTGCTCTGGGTGTGATCATCTTAATTCTAGGAGGTTCCATCGCTCTCTCCATCTTGAGGCCGGAAGGCGAAGCTAAGAGAAAGCCGATGGAAGCTGATCCAAAATAAAATGGTTTGATCCGGATAAATGGTTTGATCCGGTCTGATCATGCCAATAAACCGGAAAAGTGTCTGACCATCTAACTCTCTTTTGCGAATAGGTATTCACTAGCAGAAGGTGCCACTCAGTAGTTGTATCTATGGTGCTCCCCCACAACGGTTATCTTGAAGAAAGTTATATATAAAAAGAGCTTTCAATAATTATCGTGGTGGGGTTGGCATTTCGATAAAAATTATTATATTGATCTTTGTAATTCTCATAACCTTATCCGCCGCTGTGGAGCCGCAATATCTGGGCAGGGGAAGAATGCATCAGGCCATGAACCTTGAAACGGGAGCAAAAGCCTCGGCCATTGCTCCCTATTTCGGAACCGGAGGATTTGTCGCGCCGCAGGTGCCAATGACCCGGGAACTCTCTTCGGCGGCAATGGTCTACCAGTCCGAAAAGCTCCGCGATGAATCGATGATGAGCCTGCAAAGCGTCCAGCGCCTATGCAACCAAACTCGCGAATTGGCCGCAAATGTTGAAATGCTGGAGAACAGATCACAAGAAAATGCGTTGGAGTCCAGATACAATGCATTGGACGCCAAGAAGAGCGCCGCCCTTTCCAGTAGCGAAGTGGAGAAGGCGCGATCCATCAATAACGAGACCGATGCCCTGGCCCGAAAAACCAAGATCTGGACCAAGCAGCAGGTCTATGCGCCCTGGTTCGCGGCAGGAGCATCCCTGCGCGAAGAAACGGCTAAAGAAAACAATGCGAATGATCTGGCGTTGCTGCGCAGTCTTGTCATGACATTATCGGATACGATCGAGCGCCTGGACGAGAGAGTCTCCCGGCTGGAGAATAGGACTGCGAGATAAAACCTCAAAATGCTAAGTCTCAGATTGATCGATCCGAGACCCGCAGAAATCTCGATCCGAGACCCGCAGAAATCTCGATCCGAGACTCACATAAATCTCCTTCCAGATCCGGATGGCATCAGCAGTCAAAGTCAATCCGAGCCGTTCCGGCTTCTTCACTTTAGACGGATCTGGGATTTTATCGAACGGTTGAAGGCAACGTCCGCCACGCTTGCCCGACAAAATACGCTTTGCGTGGAGGTCACATTATAGTAGTTGCGAATCCTCCCCTCCGGATAGACCACGGTGAGCTTTGGGACGCTCGCCCTGATGGGCCTGGACCTCGATCCCAGGGGCCTGGAATCGAAGAGATAGTAGCCGTTATTCAGTTTTCCTGCTCCGTTGACCTGCAAAGCTGCCCCATCCATGTCGGCCTTCAAGAGCCGGACGCCGCTGTAATTTCCGAAAAACGAGAGAAGCTCAGGCTCAAGATACTTGGCCCCCAGCGCCATTACGTAAAATCGGGTGAAGGTGTCTAAGGAGTAATTCATTTCGAAGGTTACATTATCGCCCTTCAAATGCATGGTGACGTCTTTTACATAGAGATATTCATCGGCTGCACTGCCGGAAGCAATTAACGCCATCAGTCCCGCAAAAGCCAGGATTGCGATTATGGAACGCATCTTTCACCCAATCATTTTGATAATGGACGGCAGAAATAAGATCAGCGCCATAAGCACAATAAATGCACCGAACAGTAGCTGTTGCCTTCTCTGGGCAGATTTGAACTTGATCTCGCACAGCTCATCGCAGAAGCTCTCGTTCGCCCTAATCGCATTACCGCAGACTACACAATGCTTGTGCGGCGTGATATCCGCCATGCCATTCACCGACCTCTTTTATCTAGCGCATAATGAGTAAATAAGGCTTTGCCCTCCCAAGGCCGACAACATCCTGCGAATTTCTCCAAAAAACAGCCCTGATCCGCAGGCAGGGATCATGCCCGGAAGATGAAAATCAGTATGCCTTGTGAGTTTTCATGTAAAAATGTTCTACCAAAATATAGTTTCAGTTGAGATTGCAGGTGCGGCATGGAACTCATACGCACTATCACAAGGCTCATGATCCGGGACTGTTGCAGACATTAACAAAATTTCGGTACTATTGTTCGTATATTTCTCGATTAAATCAAACTCTCTGGACCCATAGACATTTGCAAAACAATATATAACTTACTAAATAACATTATCATAAGAATTATACAGTTTGGTATATTTCGGGCAGAATTAGGTTCATCTCAGTAAAAATTTCAGGTTTATTTTTCCACTGGAAATAAAGGGGTTAGCCGGGAGCTTCGCTCATCCCGGCAAGACGGCAAGATGGGAGCATTGCATTAACTATAAAAGGAGCCTTGGCAAGTAGGTGCTATGCTAAAGTCACCGGTGATCATCTTCATAGCTTTGCTCATCTGGCTTACACCTATCGATGGAGCAAGGACTTACATCGTGGATGACGACGGCTTCGCCAACCACAAAACCATCCAAGAGGCCGTGGTCGCTGCGAGCAACGGAGATACGATTTTCATCAAGCCTGGAACTTATCATGAAGGGGTTGTCCTGAATAAGAGCGTGAAGCTCATGCCCCTCACAGGCGAGAAAGACCCCATAATACTGAGAGGAGACGATATCGAGACGGGAATCACCATAACCTCGGACGGCTGCTCTTTAGAGGGCCTTACCTTCGAAAACTTCACCGGGCCGGGAATTGCAGTCACATCTTCGGGAAATACCATCCAAAACAGCAATTTTGAGAAGAATAATCCCGCGATTCTCATCAGCAATGCCAGACAAAACACCATTACCAAGAACACCATGTCGGACTGCGAGGGCGCGGTGGCCATCTGGTACAACTCCAGCGACAACACAGTCTCCGATAATAAAATGAATGGCGGTACAGTCTCTATTTTCGTGCGGGATGCCGGAAAGAACCGCATTGCCGACAACCGTGCCGGTGGCTCCTCTATGGGCGTTTGGCTCATGAACAGCAGCGATGTGGAGGTCTCGGGCAACAACATATCCGCCAAGACTTACGGCGTCTGGATCTTCAACAGCACGGCCATCGAGTTCACCGATAACGCGATCTATGGCAGCACGCGCGGCATTTATCTTATGAACTGCAGCGGAAACCTTCTTGCCAATAACAGCATAAAGGAAGCCGAATACGGCATCGCCCTGGAGAATTCCAGCCTGAACACCATCAAGAGCTGCAGCATTATCAACAGTTCTCGCGCCGTCGGCCTGGCCACAAGCTTTGCCAATACGGTTGAAGGAAATGAGATTGTTGATGTCGCCGACACGGCCATCGAGATGGACTACTCAAACGGCAACAGCCTGAAGGGCAACGAGATTTCCAGGACGGATAAGGGAATCATCATAATGGAATCCCAGGGCAACATGCTGCAGTCCAATCATCTGCAGGAAACAAAGTGGGGCCTCTACGTGGAAAGCTCCGATAAAAACGGTTACAACAACTCCATCGACGACTCGAACCTTGTGAACGGTCTTCCCATCGCCTATATCTACGGCAGATCCGGAGGCCAAATCGCCAACAAGAAGCTCTCTCACCTGACGATGGCCTATTGCGACAACAGCACCGTTAAAGGGAACACCATCGCCACCGATGCCATCTTCCTCTTCAACTCCAACGATAACAAGATCCAAGATAACAATGTGTCGAGCTGCTACGGCATGCGCCTGCTGAGCTGCGCGAGAAATGAGGTCTCCGGTAACCGCCTGGCAGGAAACAGGTACAGCGGCATGTTCCTGGTCAGCTCGAACTCCAATCAGATCCGAGGAAACAATGCATCCGAAAACAACCAGAACGGCGTATCGCTTCTCGACTGCAGCGAGAACATTATCAGTGACAATATCCTGGATCACAACTACGGCACGGGAATGTGGCTTAATCTCTCCAATGACAATCAGATCTCCCAAAACAACATCAGCAACAATCCTCTGGGCCTGGAGATCATGCATTCCACTGGAAACGCGATCTATCACAACAACTTTGTAAACAACAAGGAGCATTCCGAGGATGTTGACGGCGTCAACAACTGGGACAGCGGGAACGTCACCGGCGGCAATTACTGGAGCGGCCATGTAGCCAAGGGCAACCCGAGCCAGAGCTGGCCGAGAATGATCAAGGGTGGAAAGATTGATAGCTATCCATTCCAGGATACGAACGGATGGGCGGCGGCAAAGGCTGCCGATCCATCCGCTTCAATAAAAGCGTGAGATTCAGCAAATGAAGGGATTCCAGTAATTGTATGAAATCCGGCAAATGATGGAATTGCAGTAGCTAATCGGGTTATTGCGAATTCCGGCAACAATTCCAGGAAGGTTCGGAATATTGATCCGGAATGCTCGGGCGGAAACCGCAATCTACTTTAAGAAGATGAGGAGATAAAAGAGAATATGGCAAAGAAAAAGAGTGAAGGCAGCGGCCTGCAATCATCAGCCGGACTGATGAGGTACTTTGAGGCCGATGATACTTCAATTAAGTTTAATCCAAAGATGGTGCTCGGTGCTTGCATTGGTGCAGGCGCAATAGTATTAGGACTCAACATCGCATTCGGTCTCTGGCCGCCGTAGATCCTGGCTGCCACTGATCAATCAAGACAAAATCATATTGGCACAGCAAGCCGCGCGCAGCGATTCTTCCGAGCAAGAAATGGAGTGCTCCAAAATCAGGAGCGCTCACATGTTTTATTTATGGATGCAAGACATCATTTGGTTTCGTGGCTCTATCTGAATTCGTCTGCTTTATTTGATTTCGTGGCTTTATCCGAATTCGTCTGCTTCATCTGATTTATTCCCTTGATTGACCTTGTTTGCCTGCCCTTTTTACCTGAACTCATTTGAGCACGCAGACGGCTTTCGGCTCTCGCACCAGGAGTGCCAGGCTCTCGGATACTGAAAACTCCAGACACTCGCCCGCCGGCCCGATGAAGCCCAGGCTCATATCCTGGCCGAGGACTATGGACGCATACTGTTTTCCGGAAGCCAGGAGCACTCCGCCGCCGCCAAGGATCGGGGCCTTGAAGATGCCGTCCGTGACCAGGGCCTGCAGATATTCCAATTCCGTACCGCCCTGAGGATAGCGCCGGAAGAGAAGATTGTAGCGGCCAGGAGCCAGGGCGAGAGTGTACGGTCCGTGAAAACCTGATTTGTCAAGGTTGGTCACCGCAGCGATGATATCCTCAACAGCTTTTCCCATGGAATCCCATGCAGAGAGCTTCTGCTCGGAAGAGCCCTTGCTGGTCATGAGGCCCGGAGCCTGGCGCAATCCTTCGAAGATGAGGGCCTCTTCCAGCGTTGCCGCTTCCAGAGCCGCACCGGCCACAGGCGCGGTATTGATGGGCATGCCCTCTTTTTCCGCAGCGGCAATGTCTCTCTTGCCAAGCATGAATGTCTTGTAGATCCAAGAGACCGGTACGAAGCTGCTGGTGATTATTCCGTTCTCTGAGCGGATGTCCTGCAGTGGAACTGCTTTCAGGCCGAGGCCGTAGGGACCCTCGATATGCAAGAGCCTGCGTCCGGCAAGGATGCTTTTGGCGGCCTCGGTCATGGTGCTGTCCAGAGCCTTCCAGGTCTCCGGCCCGATGGGCGCGTCTTCCCGTCCTAGATACTTATTTTCCATATCTTTATCCTCCATAATTTTTATCGGCACCACTTCTTGGCACCAACTTATTTCTTCGACAAGTCGATCTTGAGCGAGCCGATGGTTGTGGCCGCACTCTCCGAGGGCGTCTCGCTGCCGGCGAATGGTGCATCGGATGGAGACGACGGCAAAGTCGGCTGCGCCGAAGCCGACAGTTCGGCCGCCATCTCGTCCACCTCCTTTGCGCCCTCGGCCAGCAGAGCATCTTCATCGCCTGTAAGAATGGCCAGGAGCCTGGCAAACTCGCCAGCGTGAACCCTCTCTTCATTGGCGATGTCGATGAAAACCGATTTGGCCAGCAGGTTGTCCGTGGCCTCGGCATGAGCCATATAGAGATGAACGGCCTCATGCTCCGCCGCCAGGTCAAGGCGTACCGCTCTGATCAGCTCTTCTTTGGTGAGCAAACGGTCGGGCACTTTGCCGCTGAATGGATTAAGGAACTCGGGCATTTTAATCTCCTCGACTGGAGGGAACGAAAAGGATGCAGACGGATGGACGGATGAACGGCTACCGGCTAAAACGGTTGACTCGTATTCGGTTGACTGTATTGCCTGATTCCATTCATTCTTCCATGCCAAAAATTTTCATGGTCGGAAAGCATATCAATAGCCGAATCTGTTGGTTGTCCGAACCCTTTGGTCAGGTTCCCCTATATCATTTAATGTCCTTGAACATAAATATGTTTTTTGGTCTTTTTGCTTTTGGGATTTGGTTTGATTGAAAACGGCGCTCTAATCGGCATTCAGCTTAAGGATTTATGTCTCAGTGAGCCATACATCTTTTTGTTTGCCTTTTTGTTTGCTTATCTGTTGTGACTCGTCTGCTGCAATTGATTCGATGAATTTGACTTGATGCAGTTGATTCGATGAAATTCATTTGATGTAATTCTTTTTATGAAATTCATTTGTCGGAACTGCTGCCGCCGATCTTCCACGATTCATCAACAACTGCTCGTCTGCTGCTTAATTGTCCGCAGCGCTTCTTGTCGGCAGCAGCAGTCTGCCATCTATCTTATCTGCTCAACCTTGACTGAATTTACAAAGCGGTACGTTTTCTCCCGGTCGTAAGTAGAGAGGACCAGAGCCAGTGCATTGGAATCCAGAATCCCTCCGGGCCGGTCGAGGTGATAGCTTACGGGAAAGACGGCGGAAAATACTTGTTCCCCCAGCGGGCACTTGGCTCCGGCAGCCATAAAGCCGGGCCGGCCATCAATCACTCGGTTTTCAACGCTGATGTTTCCGCAGACTCCCGACTTGGTGAGCGTATCATTGACCATAGCCATCATGCTCGAAGAAGAGACCTGGCTGGCGGCGCTCTTCGAGTACATTATAACTGATACCTTCATCACTTTTTTTTGGTCTTCGGAAGACGTCAGGACCAGCGTATCAACCAGGGTTTTGACGCCTCCTGATTCGCTATTTCCTTGAGACACGCTCGTTTTGTATCCGTCCATATCCGACCAGTTGAAGCTGATCTTCCATTTGTCGAGATTTTCCGACGCATGAGTTATGCTTACGTCATCCATAACTGATGCCTGCGCGCTCGACAACAGAAAAAGCGTCAAGAACAGCAGGAGAACGGGACCGCAATACACCAGACTGCCGTATACTGGACTGCCGCATAATGCTCTCACAAATATCCCTCCCAGGATTATCGAGATCATATCATCGATATTATCATCATATCATCGATCATATCATCGATGCTATCACTTGATACTATGGCTAAATTCTAATTGGTGAGAACTAAAATCAATCGATATAAAGATCTTGGAACAAAAAAGCAAAAGCTCTGGAAATTTGGTGAAGATGTTTTCAAGCTATGCTCCAGGCTCCCGTTCTCCGATTGGCCTTTGGCCTCCTGCATCTCAGAAAAGAAAAAAGAAAAATTGATGCCAGGAAATCCCGGCATTTTTTTAATTTTGTAGGCTCGATGATGGTGATTTTGCTTATTGGCCTACAGAGGAGCCATGCGCGGCAGTATGTTGGGATTGATGCCCTTCGCCAGTTGCGTCACATCCTTGAACTTGCTTTGAGATGTCGCCGCCGCTGCTGCCGGTTCTGCAGCGCTCTGTGTGATATTTACGGTCTGCTGGGCATTTTCTTCCTTGTCTGCGGCCTCAGAGACGGTCTCCGCGACGGGTGCAGCGGCTGCTGTTGCGGCTGGTGCAACTGTTGCGGGAGTGTAGCCTGATGTGTCAGGACTGATCATCGTGGCTGCAAGATCGCCCCGCGCAGCTTTGCCGCTGCTGTCGGACCGAACGTAGCTGCCGGTAAAGGAATCGCCCTCGATCGTGCCGCCCAAATAGGCAGACGCCAGCACATCGCCCTGCATGTACGCCAGCGAGATGTGGATCGAGTTGCCGGAGAGCGAGCCGGATACAATGCCGTTCCAGGGATTTTCTCCTTCAAACTTGGCTTGGCCAAAGACCGATTCCCCGGATTGGTTCAAAGCCATAGTGATGTCTGTGCCCGCCATAGATGCCTTCCAGATGCCTTGCATGTTGATGGGCGCTGCCGGAGAGCTGCCTTCGGAGCTTCCTGCGGCTGTGCTCGCATTTTCCGAAGCATTGGCGGCAGCAGCATCGACGCCTGCATTGGTGGTGTCATTGGCCGGAATAAAAGTCGTATCGTTTTCGTCTGCCGCTGCCGCGGTCCGATCTTCCGTCCGGTTTGCGGGAGCCGCATCGGTTTCCGCGCCCACTGCCAGGGCAAAGGACGCCATGAGCGTCAGCAGAAAAACATTCAATAAAATCAAGGATAATTTCTTCAACCCCAAACCTCCGTTTGCTATTCTATTGAATTCTACAGTATCCGCTCTAGGTATATCATCATTTGTTCTCTAACATCCGTTTCACTGCCGTCAGTTCACTACCATCAGTTCACTACCATCAGTTCACTACCATCAGTTCACTACCATCAGTTCACTACCATCAGTTCTGCTGAGGTTCTATCGGTTGACAGTACTCTTTGTTTGACAGTACTCTCTTTAACCGCACATCAGGCTCATCTTTCGCGCCATCCCTTTCGCGCAATATCGTCACGTGCATCGTTGCCACATGCTTCATCGCCAAATTTATATTTCCTTTAACGCTTGGGGTGAGGAAAGGTGACCTGGCTTGATGGGAATTAATGAGATGGGATTCGAGGTCTTTGAGGAGATGCTCGATTACTCGGATGAGCTGCTAATTGAGGTTCACGAGCTTGAAAACGGCGCGGTGGTGGCCGATGCCGGTGTGAAGGCGAGAGGAGGAATTGGTGCCGGAATTTATCTGAGCCGCCTATGCATGGCGGACCTGGCTGATGTCCAGCTCACCCCTTGCGATATTAAGGGCAACCTCGTTCCCGGAGTCCAGGTGGCAACGGACTATCCGGCAGTGTCCTGCATGGCATCGCAGTGCGCCATGTGGCAGATCAAGGCTGACAAGTTTTTCGCTATGGGCAGCGGACCGGCGCGCGTGCTGGCGCGCAAAACTCGCGATCTCTACGAGAAGATCGGCTTTGAAGAGTATGCCGACATTGCGGTTCTGGTTTTGGAATCAAGCAAGCTGCCGGATGCAGCCGTGGCTGCCAAGATCGCCGAGCAGTGCGGAATTGACGCTGCGGATCTGCGGCTGGCCGTGGCTCCCACCAACTCGGTAGCGGGTCTCGTTCAGGTCTCGGCCCGCGTGGTTGAGACGGGACTGCACAAGCTCTTCACCATGGGCTTTGACATCAACACCATCAAGAGCGGCTGGGGCCGGGCACCCATCTCGCCGATTGTGGGAGACGCGACCATGTGCATGGGCTCCTCCAACGATGCCATCATCTACGGCGGAGAGACTTACTACACCCTGAATTATGAGAATCTCGATGAGCTGCAGCAGTTCCTCAAAGGCATGCCTTCGTCAGCCTCACGGGACTACGGCTCGCCATTCTACAAGACCTTCAAGGCGGCAGGCTTCGACTTCTTCAAGGTGGATCACAACGTCTTTGCTCCGGCCAAGGTCGTCATGAATGAAACCAAATCCCGGCGAACCTTCGTCTGCGGCAAAGTGAATCCGGACGTGCTCATGGAGTCATTCAATCTCGAAGTGCTGGAACCAGTGCTCGGCTAGAACCAGTGCTCGGCTAGAATCCATCAGTTCATACTTTTTTGTCGGCATAATCCAGCACATAGCCAAATCCGATCGTGATGGCCGGAATCATCAGGTAGGTTACGGCGATGTCTTCGGCATAATCCGGAAGCGGCATCTTCATCGGGCCCTCCGTGAAAAGCATTAGATCAAGGACGATGCTCATGCAGAGCCATACAACCCCGATAAGAATTCCATCCTTTTGAAAACCTTCCTTAATGCTCGTGAGATAGAGGATGGCGAAGAAAACCGTCCAGGCGGCGATCACTACGGGCATGATGGACTCGAAGAGAGGACGCTGCGCTGCTCGCAAGGGAAATATCAGAACGGAAACGACGAAGGGTATAAGCCAGAGGAGAAAGCCGAATAGGCCCGCCTTCATGTATTTATTCATTTTCAAACTCCCGCATTTTGCAGATTGATTTGGCTTGTTGATCGCGCCTTTGCATTATCTCTTTTGCGACTAAAAAAGCTGTCTCTTCTCAAGGTTTCTTCTCACGGGTTTAAATGCGCGATAATTCCCGGAATTCACCCAAAGGTTTTAACGCTGCAAAGCCCTCAGGCTGCATCATGAACTTCGGCGGCCTCTTTAAATCCAAACCCAAGCCTCGCATAGCGGAAAGCCCACCCGTGAACTATCTGGAGCTGAGGACCAAGCCCTATTATATCGTGGCCTCCGTCGAGGTCGGCAACACCACAACCAAAAGCATCCTCACGGCCACGGATATGAACACCGGCAAGACATATATCGTCAACAAGACCGTGAAGATGACAAGAGACGTGCGGCTGCCCAAGCCCGGCGAAGAAGTTTTTGCCCACACCATCAACGGCACGCCGCTCACCAGGGAATCCATCGCAGAGCTTGTGCGCAACACTTTGGTGGAAAGCCATGAGAAGGCAAGGCTCGACATCAAGACCGATTTGCACTTTGTGGTAAGATCCACGGGCGTCGTGGCCGAACTTGATTCCCCTGATCAGGTCGGCGCGTTTATTCAGGCTCTGGCTCAGGGCTGCCTGATGGCGGGAGTTCCGCCCAGGCTCATGACCCCGGCCATGAGCATTCACAACATTCTTGATAGATTTAAAAATTATACATTGATCGACAAGCTGATATTCATGGGTGCAGTGGCATCCTGCTTCCCGCCCCAGGGTTCCACGGGGGTCGAAGTTGTGGCCAATGAGATGGAGGGCGAGCTGGCCACGGCAGGAATTAAGGAAGGAAGCCGCTGGACGGATGTGGACTTCAGGAACCCTTGCCTTTCTATGGATTTCGGCACCACGCTCGACGGTCGCGTGACGAGCGAGGAGCTGCCTTATGCTCACACCATCGGAAACCTGCTCGGCCTCGCCGGCGCAATTCCTGATGCCGTGGTCCAGGGAACGGGGCTTGTCAACAAGCAAACCGGCGCGACTCTGGATATCTTCGATCCCAAGATGAAGCCGGAGTACGGCAAAGATGCCAAGGCTTACGCCGACCGGATCAACGAGATCATAAAGATAGAGAAAGTCCCCATGAGCCGCAACAAGTACGGCCTCGTTCCCGTCTGCCCGGATGCGGCAGCCCAGAATAATGTCGTTCTCATCGGCTGCGATGCGGGCGTGAACGGCAGCGACCTTCCCAGGCTCTCCGAGATTGGAGCCGAGCTTTACAAATCCAAGGGGCTGAAGACGCTCTTCGGCACGCTCGATCTTGTCTGCGCCCGCATGGCGGCAAGGCTGGTGCAGGTGGGCATGGAAGAGGGCATCGTCACCAAGAATACCGCCATCGGCGTCACCGGACGAGCGGGAATCTCCGGCAACAAGCCGCTCTTGATTTTGGAGGAGTTGGAGAAGCTGGGGCTTTACGATTCTCCTGAGAAGAATGTGGTCTTCGTGGATGACGGCCTGGCTCGCGGCGCAGCGGTAATGGCCCGCTGCATGAACTCGATGGGCACTCCCAGGAACCCGCTGGGCGGCCTGCGGGGCGGCAAGTGCATACTCAAAGAGAGGATGGACTATGAGGCCGGCAAGGGCTCGGCTCCCGTGCCCCAGGCGTCTCGACCGGACAGGGACACACAGGCTTATTTCCAGGGAGGCCATAAAAGAGCCTGAAGATGCCTGCCAAAAGATCCTCATTAAAAATTGCGCAAGGTTTGGAGATCCCCGTATCGATCCTGGAGGTCGTGCGGCGAGAAGAGATGCTCTGGATTGCGAGAGATGCGGCGGGAATGGATGCCTTCCCGCCCTGCATCAAGAACATCCTGCAAAGAACCGGCGACGAAAAAGGCAAGCACAGACTGGGGGCCATCCTCTCTTCGTTCCTCGGCCAGGCGGGCTGGAGTGAGCCGGAGGCAAGGCCGCTGTGGTGCCGGGCAGCGGGCGGCCTGGATGAGCGGATATTTTTAAAATGGTTTGGAAAGATGCACTGCCCCAAATGCGCCACCATAAAAAAGCAAAGCAAGGGCTATCCGGACCTGGGAGCTGCGGAGCTGTGCATTTGCATTCCAAATGAGCGATGCCCGATGTTCGAGGGGCCGGTAGAGTATGCCTGCGGTCTGCTGTCCGAGGAGGATCGGAGGAGCAAAGGCGTTCTTCGGCCCATCAAGTCCTATTATCTGGCAAGAATCTATGATTGGTCCAGAGGCAGGGAAGCCGAGATCGAGCTTTCCGAGGCTGAGCACAAAGACCTTGAAAAAACATTGTTGGAGCAGGCAGGTCAAAGGAACAAGATGCTGGCATGCACAGGGGCCAAGGTGCGCGGCAGGCTTCGCCCCAAATTCCTGCTACAAGATAGGGAAGGTCCGCGCAGGCAGATGCTCTCGGATATTTTATAGATTATTTTTGAGAAATTATATTAAAATTAAATTGAAATTTGGCGTTGAAATTCGGCTTGAAAAATTCAAAAAAAAAAAAGCCGGTCTCTTCCGTTTTATCCCAAATCCTTAACGGCAGGGTTGCCGCTCTGGGCATTTCCTGTCTCGGCTCCGGTGGCTTCAACGACCTCGATATCCAGTGCATTCTCGAAGTTTCCGGTTGCTTGCAAGGATGCCGATGCAATTGATACTTTGTATTCACCGGCTGCGACTTTGGTGGTCCAGACTCCGGAATATTCGTGCTCGTCTGTCTGCCGGAGGCTCACTTTTCCCACCTCTTTGCCGTTCGCATCTTTGATGGTCGCAACCGCCGTAATCATGCTTTCATTAGCCGGTACACTTGTGCCGTCGGCGTTGTTCTCTCTGAAAATGGCGCTGATCTTAACTGCGCTTCCGGAATTGACCGGCGCGGGCGTTGAGGTGATGTTGATCAGATCAATGCTGGCCTTGGCCGTGCTGGAAGCGCTCTGTGAAGATGTGCCGGATGAATCGTCCGATGCCTTCAATTTGCCTGCATCCTCGTTATTGAATTGGGAACTCGTCTGTCTGACGACCTTTGGCCCAAATGCCAATGGATCTTCGCTTGTGGCTTTTCCCGCGATAAAGTTGTCAGCCGTTTGACTCCAATCTCCTTCCTGGGTGCATGTTGCGCATACGGCGGATGCATTGGCAGCCAGGCCGAGAACTGCTACCGCAAAAGCGGCAAGGATCATAATTAATATCGAATTTCTCATAAACTGAAACCTCACTCTCTCTTTCTATATCACGGAGGGATTTGAATGCGTGAATATAAACTCGCGTTCGTGTTCTGTTTATTTGATTCTGACGCTTAGAATCGAACCTGAATCGAACTTGAACCGAGCTTGAACCGAACTTGAATCTAACCAGAATCGAACCGCGATATAGATTCATAGGCATCACAAAACAATCACGGCGCATTGTGGAGCGTAATAAAAAATTTCCGGACAGCAAAGTTCATTGATTGCCGCTCTTCAATCTATGCCGCAGCTTTGCGCTTGCACCAACCGCGCATACTCACCTCGCAAGGCCAACAGCTCATCATGCCGACCCTGCTCAGCCACCCGTCCGTTCTTCAGGACTATAATCAGGTCAGCATCCATGACCGTGCTCAGCCGGTGAGCGATCATGAAGGTAGTACGACCGGCCCGCACGCTCTCCAGAGTATCCTTGATGGCCCTCTCGCTCTCCGCATCAAGGCTGGATGTGGCCTCGTCCAGGATCAGGATAGGCGCTCCTTTCAGCAGCGCCCTGGCGATGGCGATCCTCTGGCGCTCTCCTCCGCTCAGGCGAATGCCCCGCTCTCCGACAAATGTGTCGTATCCATTGGGCAGAGATACGATAAACTCGTGAATGCGTGCTCGTGCGGCAGCCGTCTCCACTTCCCGGTCGCAGGCGTCGCTCCTTCCAATTCGGATATTCTCGCGGATGGTGTCGTTGAAAAGAAATACATCCTGGGATACGACGGAAAATTGCAGGCGCAGCCGTTCCAGCGGGTAGCTGCGACTGTCGCGCCCTCCCAGCAGGATTCTGCCCGATTTGGGGTCCCAAAAACGCAGGAGCAGGCTTATGACTGTGCTCTTTCCCGCTCCGCTCATTCCCACCATCGCCACCGTTGAGCCTGCCGGAACCCGGAAGCTTAAATCCGACAGGATCTGCGGTTCAGTGGGAGAATAACCAAAGCTCACATTCTCGAATGCGAAAGACGGCTTTGATGTCTCGATCTCGCTCTCTTGAAGTGCCTGCGATCCGCCATGAGAGAATCTGTCATGAGAAAATCTGTCGGGCTCGTCTCTGACCGTCGGCTGCTCGTCTATGAGTTTGTAAAGCCTCCGGGCCCCTGCAAAGGTCTGGGAGAGCTGTTTGGATGTCTCAACGACACTCATCAGGCACGTGAAGACGCTTCCGGCCAGGATCACGGAGACCGGCAGATAGCTCTTGGAGAGTGCGCCCTGGCTTACCTGGATGGATGCACTGAGAAGGACGCAGATGATGCCTGCCGAGACAATGCTGATGCTTATTGCTCCTTGCAAGCCAACATTGCGAGCCTGTCTCGCCTGAAGGCCGAGAAGCGTTTCCGAGTTCCGGGAAAGCTCCGCCAGCCTCTCATCCCTGTAGCCGAAGGCCAGAATCTCCCTCATTCCCTGGAGGCTGTCCAGGACCTGAGCATTGAGCAGGGCAAGTTTTGCCCTCAGGTTCTCTCCGAGAGCCCTGCCGATCCAGAAAGCAAAGCGCGGCATGAGTGCCAGCATTATCAGGAAAACCAGCAGCACCTCCGCCACATGCAGGTTTATGGCTGCAAGAGCGGAAAATGCCAGGATGGGAACCACGATTGCCACCATAGTCGGACCTGCGGTATGGGCGAAAAAGAGTTCCAGCATCTCGATATCCGACACTGCCGTGGATACGATATCTCCTGTTCGCATCGTGGAAAGCCTGCCCGGTGCCAGAGGCTCCAAAATCCTGTAGAACCGATCTCGCAAAGAGACCAGGATTCGGTAGGCGGCCACATGGGCCAGATAGGGCCCCAGATAGCCGAACGCTCCCCGGGCAAGTCCCAGAAGGATCATTCCCGCAGCCAGTGGGTAAAGCTCGGGAGTGGGCGTGCCCGCTACCGCCCGGGCAAAGAGAAATGCACCAATAACCGCCACGCCGATGCCGGAGATCTGTCTTAGAACCTCGGAGAGGATGGCGAGGCTCATCAGCCCCAGATGAGGCCGGATCGGACCGAGCAGGCGGAGCATCATTGAATCATGGCCGAGAATGCCCAGCCATTCCATCCACTTCATCTTGCCGGACCCCTTTTCCATCATGCTTTCACCTCACCGGCCACAGCCGCCTTCTGCATGGCCGTGTCCGCCCGATCGAATGCGGCCTTTGGCATTGTCATACTGCCGGGATTCTGGGCCCGGACCAGGCCAAAGTAGATGCCTCTCCCGGCCAGCAGCTCCTCATGGGTTCCGGACTCGGCGATCTTTCCCTTGTGCATCACCAGTATTTTGTCGGCATTTCGAACGGTGCTGAGACGGTGGGCAATGATGAGCACTGTGCGGTCTTTGCAGAGCCTCTCCAGAGCTTTTTGGATTTAGGACTCATTCTCGCCATCCACATTCGC
>Ga0074199_1001067_pt1 | contig 28557 bp, 28 predicted proteins | sample EPASupsiteSAE347_FD_64528 | JGI IMG/M metagenome (GOLD analysis project Ga0074199, IMG submission 64528) | Bioremediated contaminated groundwater from EPA Superfund site, New Mexico - Sample SAE3-47 | ecosystem: Environmental > Aquatic > Deep subsurface > Groundwater > Contaminated ... | reverse complement strand
ATTCGGCACTCGTTTTGGTGGGCACGATAAAACCGTGCCCACCCTACCAAACGGCTGGCACTGTAGGGTGGGCACGCCTTCTTGTGCCCACCGGAACTGGTCAGGGACTTCCGCCGTCCTGTACTAGTTGCCGGACATTTGCCTCCACGGGTATGGATTCGATGCCCGGAGCCAGGTGTTTCGGGATGGGTTGTACTTTGGGGGCGGTATTGTGAGCGCATGAGGAAACCACTGACTCTCAGGATCTCCGGATGAGGCGCCTGGAGTTGGCGGGGACAGAGGGAAAAAGATGGAATACGGCCTGAGACGCTATGAAGCCACTCAGAGGTTGCTGTGGTTCGTGTTGTTTTTTGGATGCCTCGCTCTTGCCTACGTTATATCGACGGGGCCGGTTCCTTCGCTGCCTGTCGCCTACGATCAAAACGGTTCCGGTCCGGCGAGCGTTTCGACGTCGGCTAAGAACGCCCTGCTGGAAGACATGAAGAACCTCCCTTTTTGGTTCCATCTTCGTGGCGTCTACATTGAACCCGATCTGGCGCATCCACCGAGGGCGCCCAGGGAGGGTGTGGACTCCAGGAAGGATCAGAGGATGGAACAGGCTCAGTCCGGCCAGACTAAAGACGGTCAGGCCGTCCAACCCGGAGTTCAAACAAAACCTCGCCTCCTGGTTAGGCTCATCATGTATTTCATCCGGGTTGCCGTCTTGTTCCTCCTCGTTCGGTGCACCTGGCTGGTCGTGCAATTCGCGAGCAAGTTCTACCTCAGAAACATCCTTGCATCGTGCGCAAAGAAGTCAGTGCCCGCGGTCGATTCATCTTCCGACAACGCGGTTCCGGGGTTGTGTCGTTCCTTTCCAACACGGCAACTGATAGCGAAGATCGACCGAATACCGGTCAAGTTCATCCTTCATCCCTTTCAAAGGCTCCGGTTGATACTCATGGATCCCCGCGGCGCACTCTCGTCCGAGGGACTGCTGGAAAAGGAGCGGAGAATCGTGGACTCCGACTGGCAGATCCTCTGGAATTCATGGGTTCCTTTTCGATGGATTCTCTGGCTTCTTCCCCTTTTGGCTCTCACGCAGTCGGCGTGGCTCGGTTACCAGCATCTTATGCCCCTCATCTCCAGTGTGAAGGACCTCCAGAACGGGTCCATGCCGGACAGCCGGGACCTTCAAAATGTTCTCAACGCGTTCTTCTTCATCCTGATTCCAATGGCCCAGATCATCGTTGCCGCCGTCTTCTTTTCCCTGGTGTCCAGCCTGCTCAGACGCGTGGAGGACCTTTATCTCTCGAATCTCGATGCGTTGCTCTACGACTGTTTCCTGTCCCGGTTGCCGTTCCAGAGCGGGGACACCGTCGTTCTGCTCCAGGCTTTGCAGCATTATTTCCAGGAGATGCACGCGGTTTTGAAACGCATCGAGAGGGTCCTGGGCCGGGACGAAGATTCGACGGAGGGCACGAGGTGAAAACGAAGGATCCCATATCCCCGGTGGGTTCCCTGGTGAAGCAGGTTCTCGAAAAGCATCCTGCGTTTTCCGCAAACCCGCTTGGAGACTGGGAAATGCTCGCCGGCGAGCAGGTTGCCCGGTATTCGCAACCGAGATCCCTCAAGGAAAAGGTGTTGGTGATCGTTGTCCACGATTCCGTTTGGAAGCACCATCTTGAACTCAACAAGGAAGAATTGCTTCATAGGATCAATCTCGGTCGTCCTGAGCCGTTGGTGGAAAAGATCGCAATCAAGGTGGGTCAAATCCAGGTTGTGCCGCCGGTGTTGAACCCCGGCAGGAAAGAACTCGATAAGGTGGGACGCAAGAGATCGTCCCTTGTGAAGAAGCGCAGAGCACCCATCCGGGCATTGACGGCCGAAGAGCAGTCCCTGATATCGAGCCTTCCCGATCGGGATCTTCGGAAGATCGGGAAACGCCTCCTGCAGCGGATTCCCGCGGACGATAGTTGATATGCCGGGTGGATCGGGATGAATGAACGAACGATTTCCGACCGCCCGCCGGTTATTCCCCCGGTGAATCACCCGTGTCTTCACGCCGAATTCGAATCGTCTCATGTATCGCAGCGGCCACTACTCCGGGGATGCCCGGAGCCTCTCCAATTTCTTCGGGGCTTGCATTGACAAGGTTTTCGACGCTGCCGAAATGCCGAACGAGCGCCTGTCTTCTTTTCGGACCGACTCCGGGTATGCCGTCGAGAATGGAAACCAATGACTCGCGCCTGTGCAGGGCCTTGTAGTGAGAGATTGCGAACCGGTGGGCTTCGTCGCGCAATCTTTGGAGAAGGTGAAGAATATCCGGGTATCGTGAAAGAAAAACAGGGTTCTTCCTTCCCGGAAGGTATATCTTTTCATACAGGCCGCGCCCTTTTTCACCCACGTCCGATTCCCGTTCCTTCGCAATGGAGATGACGGGCGGACTCTCTGCGACGCCCGGGTCCTCCATCAGGCGGCAAATCCGGTTGAGCTGGCTTTTGCCGCCGTCGAGCACCAGCAGGTCCAGGCGCGAAGCCAGTTCCGGTTCATCCTTCAGGAGACGCTCGACCACTTCCGCCATCATGGCTGGATCGTCCGGCTCTTTTTTTCCGGCGATGCGGTACGAACGATACGACGATTTCTCGGGCTGTCCGTTGGCGAAGACAACCAGGGCGCCGACGGCATGCCGTCCCTGGATGTTGGAAATATCGACACAGGCCATTCGAACGGGCGGTTTGGGTAGTTTCAGAACGCGTTGAAGGGATTCCAGCAGCCCAGCGTCTTTTTTCTCCCATTTCATGCGGCTGGCATGGCGCTCCCTTGCATTCTGTTCGGCCAGGTGTAAGAGATGCCTGCGCTCGCCCCTTTGTGCAGGCCAGATGCGTACGTGTTTCCCTTTTGCTTCGGCGAGCCATTCTTGCAGGATGGTTTCGGCTTCGAGGGAAGCGGGAACGAGTATTTCATCGGGAATGTAACGCCCTTCCGCATAATATTGCTGGATGAAAGACGTGAGGAGTTCCTCCTTTTCACCCTGGGCATCTTTGAGGTCGAAGCTCCTTTGGCCAGTCAGGGCGCCTTGCCGAACGAAAAGAAGAGCGATCTCCGATGAGTCTTCCTCCTGATGAATGCCGAGAACATCCTGGTTCAGGAAACGATCTGAAACGACCCCCTGTTTTTCGAGCATCGAAGCTATCCCCTGGAGTCGATTGCGATAGAAGGCAGCCCGCTCGAAGTCGAGGGATTCCGCAGCATCCAGCATGTGTTGCCGCAACTGCGCCTGAAGAACGTCCGTCTTGCCCTGAAGGAAAAGAACGACTTCCTCGACCATTTTCCGATATTCCGACTGCTCGATTTTCCCTGCGCAAGCGCCGAGACAACGTCCGAGGGAGTGGTTGAGGCAGGGGCGTTGCCTCGGAATGAGCCTCCTCCCTTTGCACTGGCGAAGCGGGAAGAGTTGATTCAACAGTTTGAGGGTTTCGCGGACGGAGTGAGCGGAAGGGTAAGGACCGAAATAGAGTGCCCCGTCCTTTTGAAACCGTCGCACCACATCGATGCGTGGAAAAGGATCGCGGGGATCGATCCTCAATGCCGGATAGTTCTTGTCGTCCCGAAGGATCACGTTGTAGCGGGGACGATGCCTCTTTATGAGGCTCGATTCGAGCAATAAGGCTTCTTTCTCGGTGGACGTGACCACGTATTCGAGGTCGGCCGACTTTTCCAACAGGGCCTTCGTCTTGATGCTCCCCTGGGTATCGTTGCGAAAATAGCTCCCGGCACGTTTCTTTATGTCCCTCGCCTTCCCGACGTAAAGGACGGTTCCATCCACTCCCTTGAAGAGATACACTCCCGGGAGATGAGGAAATGTGGCCGCCTTTTCCGAAAGCGGGCGCCCAGTTTCAGCGCCTTCAACCGGCGATGGAACACCGGTTTCCTGGAGCGATTGACGATTCTTGTCATTCATCTCCGGGGTACCTCGAAAGCGAAAGCGATCGTGTCGGCCCACGGTAGCGGCTGTCCCGGCGACCGGCCCACGCTGCATCCAGAGAGGAAACGCGCAGTTGGGGAGTCGCTGTTTAAAAACCTGGACAGGCGCAGATTTTTTTGATAAATATCGGTGCTTGTTCGGTCGGGACGTGGCTCAGCCTGGTAGAGCGCTGCGTTCGGGACGCAGAGGTCGCTGGTTCGAATCCAGTCGTCCCGACCAAAGAAGGTCAGATACTTGTAAGGCATCATAATTCTGTGTTTTTCCGATTTTGGCTATATCTGTATAGCCAGGCCGCAATTGGATTCCATCTCTCCACCTCCGGATAATAATAGGTAAATCCCCAAAAGTGAATCGATAGTAAGCACAGGAACCGGCAACAGATGTGCGCACGATAGTCCGGCGCCGCATTTGGCGCCATAGCGGTAGGTGATAGTTGCACTCGGAGGAGGGGAGGCAGAACAAGCCATTTGGATCTCCACCCACACCTCACGGGGATATGTTCAGCGGGATAGGAGGGTATCGAAGATCCCCGTGCCGGGTCACACCGGCCACAGGTCCTCGTCGAGAATCTGTTCCATGGTCCACGGGCAGGATTGAGGCAGAGTATTCGTTTTCAATTCGGTTTCTTCCGCCGCCGCTGTGAAGGCCCGCCGGTGAGCCGGCCCCCATGGGTTTTCTCCTGTATTGTTTCTTTTCTTGCCGCAATCCTTATCGTCCTGGATTCGCCCCGTCAACCGATGAGATCGTCAAGATCCACGCGGAGCGCCCCCGCAATGGCTTCGATGGCTTCACCGGAGTAACTTGCCTCCGCCTCTTCGATCAGCGAGAGGGCGGTGGAGGTTAGATTGCATGCCGCCGCGAGTTCCTCGACGCTGAGGCCGCGATGCTCCCGCCAGACCCTGATAGGATTTTCTCCTGCAAGAAGGCGGTCCGCGATCCCGGCGGGAACGAGTTCTTCGCGGCCGCTCGCAATCGCTTCCTTGGCCGCATCGAAGTCCCTGACATCCTCGAGCGCTTCGGCGGCCTCGATGAGCCGTTCGTAGTCGGCGTATGCGATGACCGCCCATTCCGGACGGCCATTCTTCTCGATCACCTGTACTTTCATCTGTATGCGCCTCCTCGCGGAGCGATTTTTATAACATCCACAGCGCGTGCGTTCTCGTGGATCTCGAATATCACGCGCCAGTCCCCCATCCTCATCCGGTAGCCCGGCCTTCCAGAGAGCTTCTTGACGTTAGGAGCGGAGAAAGGTTCCCGCGCCAGGTCGTCTAACTTCAAGCGGAGAAGCTGCGCCTCGTTGGCGGGCATTTTCCGAAGCGCCTTGACCGCCTGCCTGGTGAACTGCAGCCTGTACACGGACCCTCCATTCGTCCTCAAGAAAATTTTACACGAAATCGGCAGCTAAGCAAACACTGTCAGGTTTGATGTCATTACACTTGAAAATTTCTCAGATCTTGAAGACACCAATAGCGTTGGAATTTCATTTTTTCCCGGCCGTCTGACCCATGAACCAACCAGTCCGCCAGGAATAGCACCTCCATCATACCTGCGTCCATACCTGCGTCGCGCTTTTGGCTTACGTTTTCACACTTTGTTGAGGTTCGCTCGAACCGCCGGAAAATGGTCTGGGGGAAACCGTTTCACGTCCTCATCTTCTTGTACGCGGCGATCAACCCGTTGGTCGATGAATCGTGAGATTGGACGGTTTGCTCGTCCGCAAGTTCGGTCTGGATCTTCTTTGCAAGTTGCTTTCCGAGTTCCACGCCCCATTGGTCGAAGCTGAAAACGTTCCATATCACTCCCTGCACGAATATCTTATGTTCATACATGGCGATGAGGCTCCCGAGGACTCTCGGCGTCAGTTTTTTTAAAAGAATCGAATTGGTCGGCCTGTTGCCATCGAAGACCCGGTACGGCCAGAGCCGTGCAATCTGTTCATCGGTCTTACCCTCTTTCTTCAAATCCTGGATGACTTCCTCACGGTCCTTCCCCTTCATGAGCGCCTCGGTTTGCGCGAAGAAGTTGGAGAGGAGTATGGGGTGGTGGTCGCCGAGAGGATTGTGGCTTATGGCCGGAGCCAGAAAATCTGCCGGAATGAGTCTGGTTCCCTGGTGAATCAATTGGTAAAAGGCGTGCTGTCCGTTGGTGCCGGGTTCGCCCCAGACGACCGGTCCCGTTGCGCAGGCCGTTCGCTTCCCGCTGCGGTCGACCGACTTTCCGTTGCTTTCCATATTTCCCTGTTGGAAATAAGCCGGAAACCGGTGCATGTATTGATCGTATGGAAGGATCGCCTCGGTTTCGGCGCCGAAGAAATTGCTGTGCCAGATGCCGATTAACGCCAGAATCGCTGGAATATTCTTCGCGAAGGGCGTCTCCTTGAAGTGGCGGTCCATCTCGAAAGCTCCCTGAAGGAGTTCCGAATAGTTTTCGAAGCCGATGTAACATGCGATGGGCAGTCCTATGGCGGACCATAGGGAGTAACGTCCACCGACCCAATCCCAGAAGACGAACATATTCTGACGGTCGATACCGAAGGCTTCCACTTTTGCGGTGTTGGTCGAGAGGGCTATGAAATGCCTGGCGACATGCGTCTCCTCTATTGCGTGGGTCAAGAACCAGTCGCGCGCCGAATAAGCGTTGGCCATGGTCTCCTGAGTGGTGAATGTCTTTGATGCAATCATGAAGAGAGCGGTTTCGGGATCGAGTTTCTTGAGAGTCTCGACGAGGTGGGTTCCATCCACGTTGGAAACGAAATGAACTGACAAACCCTTCCGAGCGTACGGACGAAGGCACTCCGTCGCCATGACCGGACCGAGGTCGGACCCGCCGATTCCGATGTTCACGATGTCTGTAATATTCTTACCTGTGTAGCCTTTCCATGCGCCACCGATCACCTTTTCGGAGAAATGCTTCATCTGGCCCAGTACCTGGTTCACCTGGGGCATTACGTCGCGGCCGTTCACGTATATGGGTCTGTTGTCGCGGTTCCTCAAAGCGACGTGCAGGACCGCTCGATCTTCGGTCTCGTTGATCGCATCCCCTGAAAACATCTTTTCGATGGCGTCCCCGACGGAGACTTCCTCCGCGAGTTCAATCAGGAGTCGGATGGTTTCCTCGGTGATCCTGTTTTTGGAGTAATCCAGTAAGATGTCGTTGAAGCGAATTGAAAATTTGTCGAATCGGTCCGGATCGGCCGCAAAAAGATCCTTCATGTGGATCTTCTCCACTTTCCGGAAATGATCCGAAAGCACCTGCCAGGCAACTGTTCCAGTTGGATCGATCCGTTTCAACATATCCGGTTTCCTCCTTCAGATGTGCGTTTGTATGCTCTCATTAAGCACCATGAGCACCATACAGGATTCTATCGCAACTATCGACCCCCGATCCTTCATTTCTGATGGGTCCTCCCCTTTTACACGGGGGTAGAGGCGTCTTTCGCGCTCGTGTTCCGGACATGCTTCCCGAACGTTTTTAGCGCAAACGAAAATGCCTCTTGAGGAATAAGCCGTTTCTCATTATCGTGGGAACCTGATTTCTTCTGCAAATAAGCACAAGAACTCTGAAGAACGCTGCCGAGTCGTTTATCTCCCTCTGTCGCCTTCACACCTGACGTGACAGGGGTGGTCCAGTCGGGAGGAAGACGCCAGGGGAGCTTGAGGTTCAGGGCTTTTCTGGCTGATTCTTACCTGCCGGCGAATTGGAAAAAACACATGACGGCGGCGCCATGATCTCGACAGGTTGAACCGTGAGGCGCGCATGGACTGGATGACCGCCATGCGCTGTCAAGGAGGCCCATCGTGCCAGTAAATGATCTCGATACGAATGTCTCCAGATTGGGCGAATGCCGCATTCCTTCCCCAATGACCGGCCGGCATTTCTTCAAGGGCGAAGAGCGCGTGTTGTATGACAATAACCCGATGGAGATCGAAGCGGCCTACGGGGCGGGAAAGACTCCGCCATCATTTGAAAAGGCCGGTCCCAGGGAGAGAATATACTTCGATCCGACCAAGCTGAAATGCGGCATCGTGACGTGCGGGGGGTTGTGTCCCGGTTTGAATGACGTCATCCGCGCCATCGTCATGAGCCTCTTCCATCACTACGGTGTGGAAAGCATTTTTGGTTTTCCGTACGGTTATGAAGGTCTCACCTATCGGCACAAACACTCGCCCTTGGAACTGACTCCCAGAATCGTCGGAAGGATTCACGAGCGAGGCGGCTCCATCCTGGCTTCTTCCCGGGGGCCTCAGGAAATTGGTGAAATGGTCGATACTCTGGAGCGGATGAACATCGGTATCCTCTTCACCATCGGCGGGGATGGGACCTTGCGCGGGGCGCAGGCCATAGCGGAAGAGGTGGAAAAACGGGCCTTGAAGATAGCGGTGATAGGAGTACCCAAGACAATCGACAACGACATCTCTTTCGTGCAACGGTCATTTGGTTTTGAGACAGCGGTTTCAGAAGCGGGACTGGCGATTGCTTCAGCCCACACGGAAGCGACCGGGGCGAGGAACGGCGTGGGGCTTGTGAAACTGATGGGGCGCGAATCCGGTTTCATCGCCGCATTTGCTGCGCTGGCATACAACGATGTGAACTACTGCCTGATTCCCGAGATCCCGTTCACCCTGGAAGGCTTTCTGAAAGAGATCGAAGAAAGGTTGGATAGAAAAGGACATGCCGTCATCCTCGTGGGAGAAGGCGCAGGCCAGGATCTCATACGGAAGACTCAGGAACGGGATGCTTCAGGGAACGTGCGGTTTGGCGACATCGGGGTCTTCCTCCGCGATCGTATCAACCTTCACTTCAAGGGACTTGGAAAAGAGATCAACCTGAAATACATCGACCCCAGTTACACCATCCGCAGCGTTCCCGCCAACGCTCACGATTCTGCATTCTGCCTGCTTCTCGGGCATAATGCCGTGCACGCCGGGATGACCGGCAGGACCGGTATGGTTGTGGGCGACTGGGGCGGCGAATTCACCCATGTTCCCATTTCTCTGGCCGTGTCCAAGAGGAAGAGGATCGATCCGGATGGAAGATTGTGGAGCGCCGTCCTGGCCTCGACCGGGCAGCAGAGGACGATGTGACTTTCCTGATGAATTGTAACATCTAGATGCAAGGTGCCCCCGGTCGAAGTTGCATTGCACATTTTTGTTCTGCGTTATCAGGTGCTGCCGAAACGGGTGTCGAGAACGTTCCGGATTCGGAGCCGCCGTCGAAGATAGCGCGAGCCAAGGGGAGTACAGCCAATGGAATCGTTACGCAGCGATAAAGATGCTTCGCAGGAAATTTGTGACGGAGGTCGGTCGGGCGCCAGTGTCGAAGCGCTGAAACGCACTTTCCTCGAGCACCTGCTGTACACGAGGATGAGACTTGTGCCGGGTGCGTCCAGGCACGATCTCTACTCGGCTCTCGCCTATACCGTCCGCGATCAACTGTTGCATCGGTTCGTGAAATCGGTCGAGCAGTATCTCAAGAAAAGCATCAAGGTTGTCAATTATCTTTCAGCGGAATTCCTGGTTGGACCGCACCTGGAGAACAATCTCATCAATTTGGGAATCTATGACAAAGTGCAGGAAGCCGTACATTCAGCCGGCTTCAACCTGAAAGAACTCATCGCCCAGGAAGAGGAACCCGGGTTGGGTAACGGAGGTCTGGGGAGACTTGCCGCCTGCTATCTCGACTCGCTCGCTACGTTGGAAATGCCTGCCATCGGCTATGGAATTCGGTATGAATTCGGTATCTTCGACCAAATGATCAAGAACGGTTGGCAACATGAGATTACCGACAAATGGTTGCGTTTGGGCAATCCATGGGAGATCCCCCAGTTGGAAGTCAGTTATCACGTCAAATTGGGGGGCCACACGGAGACATACCATGACAAACGCGGGCGGTATCGCGTCCGTTGGATACCCAATCGTATTGTGAAGGGTGTCGCCTACGACACGCCAATAGTGGGATACCGTGTGAACACCTGCAATCTGCTGCGTCTTTGGAAGGCTGAAGCGGTGGAATCATTCCATTTTGAGTCCTTCAATGCAGGCGATTACTACGGCGCAGTGGAAGATAAGACGCGTTCGACAAAAATCACGAAGGTGCTGTATCCCAACGATGAACCTGTTCAAGGCAAGATTCTGCGACTGGAGCAACAGTATTTTTTTGTCACCTGCTCTTTGCAGAACATGCTCTACATGCAGGGCCAGTTTGGCGGCAGCCCGAAGGATTTCCACAAACACTTCGTCATTCAACTGAACGATACTCACCCCTCCATCGGAGTCGCTGAATTGATGCGGCTGCTGTTGGACGACCATGGCATGGACTGGGATACGGCCTGGGAGGTAACTCGGAATACATTCGCCTACACCAACCACACGCTCCTCCCGGAGGCCCTGGAGAAATGGCCGTTGGTGCTCTTTCAGAGCCTGCTTCCCAGGCATATGGAGATCATTTACGAGATCAACCGGCGGTTTCTGGATGAGGTGCGCTCCAGATTCCCCGGCGATGAACAACGGGTCGCCAGGATGTCGTTGATCGATGAAGCGGGACAACGCTACGTTCGTATGGCGCACCTCGCCTGCGTCGGCAGTTTCTCCATCAATGGAGTGGCTCAGCTTCACACTGAATTGCTCGAGCGTACGGTCTTGAGCGATTTCTACGAGATGATGCCCGAGAAATTCAACAATAAGACCAACGGGGTGACGCCGAGACGATTCCTGGTGCAGAGCAACCCGGGATTGAACGAACTCGTCACGAGCAGGATCGGCGATGCATGGGTCAAGGACCTGTATGAACTGCGGGGGTTGGAAAAATTCGCAGATGACGGAGCCTTTCGCGAAGAATGGGCAAAGGTCAAACTCAACAACAAGAAGGAACTCGCTCGCATCATCTTCGATCGGACCGGTGTGAGAGTCGATCCGGAGACCATGTTCGACGTCCAGGTGAAGCGTATTCACGAGTATAAGCGCCAGCATCTGAACGTTCTCCATATCATCACGCTGTATCGTCGAATCAAGCGCAACCCTCAAGCGGAAATATGTCCCAGGACCGTCATCTTCGGAGGAAAAGCTGCCCCGGGTTACTTCATGGCGAAGCTGATCATCAAGCTGATCAATTCAGTCGCGGAGATCGTCAACAACGATCCGGACGTCGGCGGCCGACTCAAGGTGGTTTTCTTTCCCGATTTCAACGTCAAGAACGGCCAGTTCATTTATCCCGCCGCGGATCTTTCGGAACAGATTTCGACGGCGGGCAAGGAGGCTTCGGGAACAGGAAACATGAAGTTCTCCATGAACGGGGCTCTCACCATCGGCACACTCGATGGGGCCAACGTCGAAATCAGGGAGGAAGTCGGCAAAGAAAATTTCTTTCTGTTTGGCCTCAATGCGGAGGAGGTTTTTAAACTCAGGGCGGAAGGCTATGACCCGTGGCAATTTTACAGCTCCAACAGTGAACTCAAAGAGTCGATCGATCTCTTGATCTCAGGCGCCTTCTCGCAGGGCGAGCGCGATCTTTTCAAGCCGCTTGTGGACTCTATTCTCCACTGGGATGAATACATGCTGCTGGCGGATTATTCGTCTTACGTCGATGTCCAAAAGCAGGTAGACGCCGCTTTCCTGGATCGTGAACGATGGACCCGGATGTCCATTCTCAATGTGGCGCGAATGGGCAAATTTTCCTCCGACAGGGCAATACGTGAGTATTGCCGCGATATCTGGAAGGTGGATCCGGTACCCATCGACTTCGAACAATAGCAGGAACCGGGAGCGTGCGTGCCGTTCCCGATGTTTCCCTCCGCCCGTTTGCAGGAGAAAAGGTCAGGGTGTAATTGCAGGATGGGTTCTCATTGAAGAATTTCTTGCGGAAGTAGAAAGGGCAGCGTGTCGAAATGGTTAGCCGCAGTTCTTTCCAGCAGGTTGATGAATGGGAGAAAGTGGAGGGATCTCCATGGCCCTTCGGGGTGACCTGGATCGAATCGCAGGAAGCCTATAATTTCGCGCTATTCTCGCATCATGCCAGGGGCGTTGCCCTGTTGCTGTACGTGCGAACCGATCCGGCGGTGCCGGTGTATCGGTATGTGTTCGATCCGATATATAACAGGACGGGGCCGATCTGGCACTGCCTGCTCCCTGCGGCGAAGCTTCAAGGCGCGACACTGTACGGCTACCGGGTCGAAGGACCTTTCGACTCCGCGGCGGGCCATCGTTTCGATTCGGAGAAAGTGCTCCTCGATCCATTTGCTTCTGCGGTCCATTTCCCTCGCGGATACAGTCGCGCGGCTGCGGGCAACCCCGGGCCAACTGACGGCCTGGCTCCCCTGGGGGTGCTGCCTTCCCGCCATCGGACATTCGACGCCGACCAGGAGACGCAGCCGCGCCACACGCACGATCTCATCGTCTATGAACTGCACGTCAAGGGTTTCACAGCCAGGCCCAATTCTGACGTCAGCCCTGATAAGCGCGGCACCTTCGCCGGGCTGGTCGAAAAAATTCCCTATATCCTCGCTCTCGGCGCGACGGCGGTGGAGCTTCTGCCGGTGCAGCAATTCGACCCCCAGGAAGGCAGCTACTGGGGGTATATGACGCTCAACTTTTTCTCCCCGCACCATACATATGCTTCCGGCGATGCGTTTCTTGAATTCCGCGAGATGGTGCGGTCGTTTCACGCTGCAGGAATCGAGGTATGGCTCGACGTGGTCTACAATCACACCAGTGAGGCCGGTCCGGATGGTCCCACCTACTGCTATCGCGGTATTGACAACAAAAGTTACTACATTTTGCGGGAAGAAAGCGGCGAATACTTCAACGATACCGGGTGTGGAAACACGTTGAAGTGCGCGCATCCCATCGTCAGGGGGCTCGTTCTGCTCAGCTTGCGGTACTGGGTCAAGAACATGAGGGTGGACGGGTTCCGGTTCGACCTGGCATCCATTTTTGCACGTACGGTGGATGGTTCCATCAATACTCTGGATTCTCCCCTGATTGCGGAAATCGATTTCCAGGGGTACACCTACGACCTCCGTTTGATCGCGGAGGCGTGGGACATAGGTGCCTATCTTCTCGGCCGGAATTTCCCCGGTCTTCAATGGCGCCAGTGGAACGGAAAATTTCGCGACGATATCCGTTCTTTTGTCAAGGGCGATCCCGGAAAGGTGGCCGATCTGATGCGCCGGCTGTACGGGAGCGACGACCTCTTTCCCGAGGGGCCGGACGAGGTGTACCGTCCCTGGCAGAGCGTGAACTTTGTCACTGCTCACGACGGTTTCTGTCTCTACGATCTGGTTTCCTTCAACCGGAAACACAATGAAGCCAACGGCCACAACAACACGGACGGACCTGATGATAACCTGAGCTGGAACTGCGGCTGGGAAGGAGACGAGAACGTTCCCGAAGAAGTCATGTCCCTCCGACGCCAACAGGTCAAGAATTTCTTCTGCCTTCTCATGCTCGCCAACGGGACTCCCATGTTTTGCGCGGGGGACGAGTTCATGAACACTCAACAGGGCAACAACAATCCCTATAATCAGGATAATGAAACCACCTGGTTGAACTGGGATCTCCTCGAACCGAATGCTGATATTTTCCGTTTCTTCAAGCGGATGATTCTGTTCCGCAAGAGCCATTCCTCCATTGCTCGCAGCCATTTCTGGCGCGGCAGCGTGCGCTGGTATGGCAGCACGGGGGCTCCGGACCTTTCTTATGACTCGCACTGTCTCGCCTATTGTCTGGATGGAGGGAGCTTTTGCGGCAGCGATATCTACGTGATGATCAATGGCTACTGGAAGGACGTGTCTTTCGTCATACAGGAGGGTGGAGCAACCGGCTGGCTGCGCGTTGTGGACACAAGTCGCCCCAGCCCGGAAGATATCTGCGAGCCAGGTGGGGGAGTCCCTGTCGAAAGTCTGCAATATACGGTTGGGGCCAGGTCGATTGTCGTGCTCGAACGGGAATCGGCATGTTTCAGGGTTCCACCTGCCGGATGACAAGGACCGCCAGGCATTTCGGCTGCGTTTCCAGAACGGCAGGGGAAGCCTCGCGGCTATTGGAATCCATGGGCAGGTGATTGCGTGCCGCCCTTGCTTCTTGAGAAAACCACCGGGCCTGCTCTCGTGAGAAGGGAACCGCGCCAGGGAGGACGATAAACCATGCACGACATGGAAAATGAGGTCAGAGCGTCTCTGGGAATCCGCCTGCCCGAAGATTACCTTGCATTCATGCAGCTCTATGGGGAGAAACTGACTTACGACCCGGTGATGCAGGAAAGCTGGATTCCCGGACTTGGGGACATCTATTTCGTCACGGGGACGACGCTTGCATTCCGCGCCAGAATCCCGGATTTTCCAAAGGAAGACATTATCATCGGTTATGCCGGAACGAAATTGATCGAAGAAATCAATGAAGAGATAGACATCTATCTGATGTTGGATTCACGGAACGGGAGCCTGCATCTTGTGGACAGCCTCGGGGTGAGTAAGGCGCTTGGCAAGAATTTCAAAGAATGGATGAATGAAAGTCTCCGGAAAGTGCTCCTCGGTGAACGCTACTCCAACCGGTTGGTGGTCATAGGATTCGATGATGAGCTGAAAGCGGGGCAACTTCTATCCGATCTGTTGAAGCTGCAAAAGGATGCCATGATAGATCTGGAGGATGCCGTGGTTGCCGTCAGAAAGTCAGACGGCAAGGTCAAGCTCAACCATGTGAAATCATTGACTGTCAAGGGAGCTCTTGGGGGAAGCTTGACCGGTTTGATCGTAGGGACGCTATTATATATTCCCCTGATCGGCGCCGCTGTGGGCGCCGCAGCAGTGGCTGCGGCGGCGGCCCTGACGGACGTGGGGATCGACGATCGGTTCATCGGAGAACTTGCAGCGACCCTAAAGCCTTGTACGTCCGCATTGTTCGTACTCGTCCGCAGGGTGAACCCGGACGAACTCGTAAAAGAATTGAAGGGGAGGGGCGGCAAGGTCCTCGTGACGACGATCGGAACCGAAAAAGAGCATGAACTCCAGTCGTTGCTTGATTTGCGGTGAACGAAGAGTATTGGGGACCGCGGTTTGGCCGCGGAGGCCACGTAAGGAATGCTGGCCGTTGTAAGGAGGCTCATGGCGCGATGGATGCGTTCTGTGACCCGAGAAGGAGAGATCGATTATGAATTCATTTTTTCGTCAGAACTGGTTGAAGAGTATCGTGTTGTTATCGTTTGCGGTCATGGTGGCGATCCCGTCGGCAGCGACGTCGGCGACAAACAAACCCCGGTTTGAGATGCCGGTAACCGAGAGCGTCTCGGAGATTCTTCCCCCGGAACTCGTGGCCGGACCGCACCACCGAGTCAGGGACAGGGTCAATTCATACGGGTACATGCATCATTTCGTGGTGGATAGCGACTTCGGGGTGTACGATGTGACGGGGGATTTCGCAGTTCGGAAGCTGATACGGGAAATCTGGGCTATGGCGTCTTTGCAGCAGTACAAGAAGAGCGACGCCTATGTCAATGGTCTGAAGAAGGCTGCCTCGAAGCCGCTTGAGTTTGGGGCGAACCTGGTAACGGACCCCGTGGACACCATCAGCGGCATCCCCAAAGGGGTCTCCAGGTTATTTGACAATATCAAGACGGGAATGAACTCGAAGCCCGGCCCGAACGAAGACAGCAAGGCCGAACAGGCGCTCGCGGTATCGTCGAACAAAAGAGACCTTGCATATCGCCTGGGAGTCGATCCCTACTCGAGCAACAAGGAGCTCCAAAAGGAATTGAACGGTCTTGCATGGGCCACTACTCTCGGGTCGCTCACGCTCACGGCGGCGCTCGCTCCCGTCGGTGGACCCGCTGTGGCCGCTCTCTCTGCAACCAGAGCCGCTCAACAGGTGAGCGACATCGTCAAGGAATATCCTCCGGCGAGACTGAGACAGATCAACCAGGATAAACTAGTGGCCATGGGGACGTCGTCCGATTTGGCGGGAAAGTTCCTGAACCATCCTTCCTATACCCCGACCCATCAAACCATCATCACCAGCTCATTGGAATCGCTCGGGACTGCGAAGGGGCGAGATGCGTTCATAGAGGAGGCCCTTTCCGCCGATGATGAGGAATCCGCCAATTTCTTCCAAAGCATGGCGGAAACCATGCGCGGTTACCACCAGAGAACAGCAGCGATTCAGACGATCTCAGTATATGGACCCGTTGTTTTTGCCAGGGCCGCCAACGGAATCGTCCTTATCCCCTTTCCGATGGATCGAGGAGTCTGGACCGAGCGCGCCAGTCAGCGCATTCCTCCGCTAATTGCCCAATACAAGGCGTCCAACCCTGGTCCCGTTAAATTCGATGCATGGATCACGGGCACGGTCAGTAACCTCGCCAAAGAAGAAATGATGAAGCTGGGGGCTCAGGTCACGGAAAGAGTCGATAAACGCATTGAATTCATCTATTAGCGCAACTTGAAGAAGCCGTCTCTGAGGAATCCGGTTTCTTCTCGATACGCTTCCCGCGGCATTCGCCGGGCGGTCACAGGGAGCCGCAGCATATGCGGTTCCAGGTTCAAAAGACCGCCCGGCAGACACGTATCCTCATTCTTTCGAGCGTCACAAGTTTGACGCTACGCCTCTCTCCCCCCGCTTCGCGCATGGAATCCTTTCGTTGAAATCGAGCGTCTGCGGACGCTTGTGAGAAACCCCTTCATTGGCACGATACTTGGATTAGAAATATTCGGAAGTGTGTTTTGCATCCTCTCACGAAGGGGTTCACCCATGATCCGTCTTCAGAATGCCGGTACGATTTTGGAAACAAAGTCCGACCGATCGAGCGAACGCCTGCCAGCAAAGGCTGCAAAACCCGCTGCTGCTTTCTCATCGGTACTGTCTTCCGAGACGCCCGGCTCCTCGGATTTCGAAAAGGCATTTCAATCTGTCATCAAGAACAAGAGGGGGGTGGACCGTGGAAAGAATCCCATGTCATATGGGATCATGCAGTCTACCCTGACGGACTATGATCCCAAAGGGAGAATAGCCCGGCAGGTTGGAGATTTGACGGAGGACGGCGCCAGGAAAATCTATTCGAAAATCTGGGAGCGTGCGGGTTGCGGAAGCCTGCCTTCTCCATTGAATGCGATTCATTTTGACACCTACGTTCAAAGACCGAGCGCCGCACTTGAATTAATGAAGAAGTCCGATGGAGCCCCATCGGTCTACCTGAAGATGCGCGAGAAGATTCCTTCATTGGGGGTGGTGACGGGAAACAGTCTGGATGTCGTGGTGAGCGACGCGAAGTCGACAGAGGCATTCCTCCAACAAACTGCAGCGGCCTCCATTGTGGCTGCGAGGACGCCGGCCTCGGGATCGCAGTCGGCGGTATGTGCGACGGGCGGAAAATCGGCGGATTTTGAATCGGCGGTATCCTTCGTTATCGAACAAGAAGGAAATCGACTGGTTCCCAATGATAATGGAGCGGGTGCGTCGAAGTTTGGCATCCTCCAGAAGACCTTGAAGTCGGTCGACCCCAAAGGCAGGATCGCAAGCGACATCAGCCAGTTGGATGAAAAAAAGGCCAGGGCAGTATACCGTAAGATCTGGGAACGGACAGGATGCGATAAACTGCCGCATCCCCTCAACATCGTCCACTTCGATAGTGTGGTTCACAGTCCCAGGACTGCGAATCGGGCGCTCGAATCGGCTGGGGGCGATCCTCATGCCTACCTGGATAGCAGGCTTGCAAGCCTGAAGGCTTTGAAAAGCTATCAAAAATATGGAAAGAATTGGTCGGAGCGCATCGACGATCTCACGCGCCTGATAAGGTGACGGGATTTGGCGCCCTGTGATTTCACGCGTCCCATCAATCTGGTCTATCACTTCCAAAGCTTTTCTTCAGAATTATGGGGCGGCATCATTGCTCCTCGATAGTGATCGATTGACCTTCTCGGCGGGCGATCTCGACCACAGTCCGTACGGCTGGTGATCTGCGATCCGACCACGACTCATTACGGTCTTGACGCTACTTGAGAAAGCGCCTTCGACGCCATCCAGCCCTCCGAGATCCTCTGTGGTTTTCCCATCGATCCCACATTATAATACAAATCTTTCTTCTGCTTCGACGGCATTGGGGACTTCCCCGCCTGCCCGGTGATCGCATCCCTTGCTCACCGGGCTACGGATTGTCGTGGGAGGGCAAGGAGGTCCGGAAATTTCGGGTTGGACGCACGGCTTGCTCCTCGAAGTCGAGTCTCGCATGGAATGCTCGGATGGAATTCAACAGTGGACGAAATGACTGTTGTGGTTGGCCAGGGGCGACCGCCCCTCATCGGCATCGACACGGAACCGGCGTCTCAAAGGGAGGGTTCATGTTTTCTGCTCAGGAGATTTTCGATCTCGCGATTCAAATCGAAGAGAACGGGGAGGCATACTACCGGGAAGCCTTTCAGGTGGTCGGCGATTCTTCCATCAAGCAACTTCTTCAGTGGTTGGCTGAGGAGGAGGTGAGACACAGGAAGTACTTTCTCGATCTGAAAATGGCTGCAAAACCGGGAGGAGGAGCTGATTGGGCGGAACGGGTCAGCGGAGCCTTCCTGCAGAGTGCGGTGAGCGACCATGCCTTCTCTCTCGACGACATTGATTTTTCCACGATTCATAATGCAAAGGAGTTGTTGCGGATAGCCATCGGTTTTGAAGAAGACAGCCTCGTATTCTATGAAATCCTTCAGTCTTTCGTTACGGAACCGGATATCGCAGGCCACGTGCGTGAGATTTTGAAGGAAGAAAAACGGCACATCGAACTGATCGAAGAGAGGATCCGCGAGACCGTCCCCCCTTGTGACAGCAAGAACTGAGGAGGGATCGTGCGAAAGCTTCCGGCGCTCATGGCGCGACCGGAAGCTGCCAATTCGCCTCATTTCTCACAGGGAAGCCAGGCCGGAACCAAAGAAGAAACAACGCACCGCGGAGAACGCAGAGATCGCAGAGAAAATAACAACATACATACATTGATCGGCAAGATTCCAAGAACCTGCCGGGTAGCAGCACAGCGTGACAAGGCCGCAATGTTTCTTCCGGGGGGCGCCTTGACCCGGTGGCAAAAGCCATTGGGACCCCGGTTCGCTTCGTTGGGGGTCAACAGCAGGCGGGTCCTTTCGATCTCCTTTCTGAACCTTCACCCTCCACGCTTCCTTTGTTCGTGTCGACCACGCAACAGCACGATGAGCTCTCACGCCCGAGGAGACCGTTCATGACGGCAGTCGCACATCCTACGCCAGCCACGACGGTTATGGCCTCAACGGGACAGTTTCGCGCGCAGGCGCCGCATTCCATGCAGGCGTCTCGATCGACGACGCGAACAACTCCATCCGAAAGGTTGAAGACGCCATGAGGGCACACTACGGAACACATCCCGCACCCCACGCATTTTTCACTAAAGAACTTCAGAGTGACGACGTTTTTAAGGTATACAAGAGATCCCATGGTTCCCATCCTCAAGGAAACAGTCTCGAAGCGAGCAGAAACCCAAACCCAACGGCTCCTCCAACGATCTGAAGGGGCAGCGCTGCACGCATTTCCTTTCTTACTCCCGAGAGCGATGTGTATGTTGAAGATCCGGTGAAATTCATTCCCAGATATGATGAGAATGATGGAATCAGCAGGAGCCATGCCAGGAATTCCCACTGGTTCTCGGAGCTGCCCCCCATACCGTGTCGAAAGGCCGCAATGACAAAAACGGCTGCAAGTCCGGCGATGAGTCCCTTGAGGGAAAAAGCCCGGCCGGGAATCCACGGTAGTGCAAGCGGTGTCAACACGGTTCCCGAGAGGATAGCGCATAGAAGAGCAACGGCCGAGAATGCTCCAAAGCCTGCTATGTTCGCCCGCATATCTTGAGTGTTCCCGATGGCGCAGAGCAGAAAAAGCACCGGAAGCGCGAACAGGAAAAGCTTCAGAGCTGCGAGCAGCTCAATGGGAATGAGCGCCGCGCGCTCCACGATCGGGAATGTCTTGCGGCGCATCGATGGCGACGCTTTCAACCCGGCATCGAGGAATGCGGGAATATCTTCGGCTTCCACCGGGCCATAGATTACCTCGAACTCGGATGTGCGACGGACCTCATGGGCGGCTACGCCAGGAGCACCGAGTTGAGGCAGAATCAATCTTCGATGGTCAACCACTTCAGCCAGCCGACTGGATGCAACGCGCCTCGTCAGTTCCGGTGCACCGAACGTTCCTTTCCCGGCCGCACACCATACGTTGATGCCGTTGGTGTCGAGCGCGAGAATCCATGCGTTTCTGCCTGCAAGGGAACTTCTGAGACGGTCGAAGCTCATTTTGTAATTGGCTGTCACGAAAACGGGTGAGGCGGAGTCTGGCTGGCCGAGAGCATACAGACCCGGCTCGACGGTATAGTTCATGCGGCCGACGCCCCATCGCGCCCTCCATGTCCCGCGGCGGTCGCGCGGGCCGAGAGTCGAAGACACCAGCGGAACATCTCCGATTGGAGTCGGGACGGAACCGATGACGAAGGCTTGATGGAGACTGGGGATGCCCGCCCGGGGCTTTTCACGTGGAGGTCAACACGAGCCGGGAGCAGGCGCGATAGAATCTCCGGGGCGACCCGAGGATGGGCCGAGTCGGAGGTTGTACGTTCTCGGCGTGCCGTGGGCCTTTTCCTCAAATTTCATGGCGGGAGTCCTCCTCTCCTTGGAAACGCCGAGGGTGATGAGAGCGGTTGAATTGATGACGACTGCATCTGTTGAACAGCGTAAGTTTAGCCCGGACGGGCTCACAATTCAATTCTCATGTCACCGCGCCTCTCGCGCAGAACCCGATCGGGAAGTGAAACCCCTGGCGGCTGTGCAACGAGGCTTCTTGGTGGACAAAAGCGGGAGCGTCGGCCACCGGGAAAGACTGCCGCATCGTTGCGGTCAGCAGGCCAAAATCCTTCCCGCGCTCCTTTGAAGTGCCGGAATCGTTCAATTCCAGCCGAAGCGCCAGGGATCTCTTGCGGAATTTAGAGCTGGTTCAAAAAAAGTGGCTGACGACCCATCGTTTGGCTATAATGTATGGCCATACCTTGGTGGGACGTCTGCAAGGTGTGGGTGTGTGCGCGTCTCCCACGCCGGTGGATGCCGGGAGTTCCCATTCCACCATCCCTGGATTTGGGGTTGCGACGATTCGATCGTTCGCGACATGATACGCTGTCGTTTCAGGCCACATGGAACAATTAGGATCGAATGCGATGGATCAAACGACCGTTGAATTCTGGCAGAATCACTCGCTCCGTTTTCTCGAGATGGTTCTCGGCACGGATAAGAGGGGAAGCATCGATAGCGCAGACGGCTACGGCAGGGCTAGTCGAGAGTGCGGAGACGCCATTGAAATTTTCCTGAACGTTGACGACGGCGCGATCAGATCTGCATACTTCGAAACGGAGGGCTGCTTTTATTCCGTGGCTTGCGGAAATGCCGTCGTGCATCTGGTGGAAGGGAAGACAGTGGAGGAGGCGTCCGAGATCACCATCACAGACATCGTGGCGTATCTCGAGACACTGCCGGAGAAAGAGACCCACTGTGCCCAACTGGCGGTTTTTGCACTCAAGTTTGCCATAGCCGATTTCAGAGAAAACGATCGTCAGCCATGGAAAAAGCTCTATCGGAAGAAGTGACCGAGCGCGAACCCGGCTGTGAAAAACGAGCGGAGAGCGACGCGTTCTTATTTTGACATGGAATCCATGCGGGCGCACCGAAGTTGCCAGGGCAAGGGCGAGAAGGAATTCGTTTCTTTTCAGCGGAGGCAGATGTCTCCTTTTCCCCGGCGGTAGTCTTCTTCTTTCCCTCTTTGCTCGATCCACACCAGGACCTTCTCGAATTCCTGCCTGAGCCCTTGAAGTGCCCTGCCGCGGTGGCTGACGGAAGTCTTCTCTTCGACGGTCATTTCTGCAAACGTTTTCCCCATGGGCGGATAATAGAAGAGCGGGTCGTATCCGAAGCCGCCGGCGCCTCGGGGAACGTGCAGAATCGTTCCCTCACAGGCACCTTCGTAAGTGAGAGCATGGCCGGCAGGGACCGCGAGGGAAAGGACGCAGCTAAATCGAGCTTTCCGGTTGGCTGTTCCTTCGAGGGCCGCAATCAGTTTTGCGTTGTTTTCTGCATCCGTGGCACTCGGCCCCGCATACCGGGCGGAATAAACTCCGGGCGTTCCGCCCAGCGCCTCCACTTCCAGGCCTGAATCGTCCGCCAGAGCCGGGAACCCCAGTACCCTGGCTACGAAAGCGGCTTTCTTGTAAGCGTTTTCCTCGAAGGTGTCTCCGTCCTCCACGACCTGAGGGATAGGCCCGAAGTCGTTCAGATCGCTTATGTCGATGGGAAATTCCTCGAGATACTTGCGAATTTCGTGGGATTTGCCCCTGTTCCCGGTCGCCAAGACCAACATCGCTCTTTTGTCCATCAGGTTCATGCCCTTTTGCCTGCAAAACGTTCGAATCAGGAGGTACGGCGCGCCAAATCTCCAGCCTCCTGGAAAACGCACTCATATCATCCGGATCTTCATGTGAGAGACCGATGCTAGTCGGTAGAATCCGGCGGCTCAGGTCGTTCAGCCTTTTCCGGTTCCATCTCTCCTCCGGAGTCTTCAACTTCGTCCCTGTGACCAGCGAGATAGACGATCCATACGCTCAATTCGTAAAGCACCAGGAGCGGTCCCGCCATGAGAAGCTGCGAAACGACGTCGGGGCTGGGAGTGATAGCGGCGGCAACGACAAAAATCATCACGATGGCTATCTTACGCTTCCGTTTGAGAGAATCGGCGGTTATCAGACCGAGCTTGGCCAGGAGAAAACAGAAAATCGGCAATTCAAAAACGAATCCGAAGCCCAGGAGCATTCTCACCGAGAAACTGAGAAATTCTCGAGTGCTGATCATCGGGGTGATATACTCGCTTGCAAAGGATGCGAAAAACTGGAAACCGAAGGGAAAAACAATGAAATATCCGAACAGAGCGCCACCGATGAAAAAAGCGGAGGACGCGAACACCACGGGAAGGAAAATGCGTTTTTCCTTCTCATACAGGCCGGGAGCAATGAAGAGCCACAACTGATAGATGATCACCGGCATCGCCAGTCCGGTTCCGGCTATGAAGGAAACCTTGAGGTAGGTGAAGAAGGCTTCGTGTGGCGCAGTGTAGATGAGTTTGCCCATCTGGCCCTTTGGGAGAGCTGCGATCCATGGCATGATGAGCACCTCGAAGATTCTCTCCTTGAAGGCGTAACAGATCAAAAAACCGACAAACATGGCAATAACGCTTATGACGAGCCGCCTTCGGAGGTCTTGCAGGTGTTCAGCAAAGGGCATCTTGAGTTCTTCTGTCATGGTCGTTCTCGCTAGTAGTGAGGATTGCGCATTGGAGAGGGAAGGGTCAAGACTGCTTCGGTTCTTTGGCTTCTTTGACCTCTTTGACCTCCGCAGCCTCGGGAACAGTCTTTTCCTCAGTGGCTGGCCAGATCGCTTCGACCTTTGGCGGTTCCGGCGTTTCTTCGGATTGAGTCGGTTCGGCAAGCGGCTCGGGAGCGGGTTTTGCCGGCTCGCTTTGCCGGGTGGAAGATGGAGTCGTGAGTGATGACGTGATGGATGATTTCAAGGAAAACGCCTGACGCTGCGCTGCGCGGAACTCATCTTTGAGTCCGCGGACGGTCTCGTCCTGATCGAAGGTTTGCTTGAGATCATCCGTAGCGCGTTTGAACTCTGCATACCCACGGCCGAGAGACCTTGCGAGATCGGGAAGTTTGCTCGGTCCGACAACAATGAGTGCGACTGCCAGGATAACGAGAAGTTCAGGAAAGCCTATGCCAAACATCTTCTGGACTCCTTGGAACGTGTCGAAGGGAATCGGCACGAAAAACTCTGACTCCGCCCCTTCCCGGAAAACCAATGCGAAGGCGAAGAGACTGTGGTGCCGGCTGCAATTTTCCAGGGCTATTTCACAATATCCGGTTGCTGTCGGTTCCGCGAACTCTCCGCGGTTGGAGAGGTCCCCCATCGGGCCGTCTTATAGCCCCTGATGGCCTTCCCGATGGACTCGCCGATCTCGGGAACTCTTTTTGCTCCGAAAAAGAATACGAGGAGCAGCACAATCAAGCACGCCTCTCCGGGGCCAACCCCGAACATGGATTCATCCTTCCGATCCGCCGCTACCTGGTAGCGTAACTGTGCAAACCGCTCAATAGAAAATTGACGCCGAAATAAGTGAACAACACACAGCCGAAACCCACAAGGGAGAGCCACGCCACCCTGGTTCCTCTCCACCCCTGCAAGGTGCGTGCATGAAGCAGCGCGGCATAGATGAACCAGGTGATGAGTGACCACGTTTCCTTCGGGTCCCAGCTCCAGTAGGTGCCCCAGGCGGAATTCGCCCAAACGGAACCCGTGATGATCCCGAGCGAGAGCCAGAGAAACCCGAACAGGATCATCTGATAGTTGAACTCGTCCAATTGGCGGGCCTCGGGAAGGATGGCGAAGAACCCTTTGGGCCCCGGATTGTCGGTTTGAGTTTTTCTAAGAAGGTACAGAAAACTGATCCCGCATGAAACGGCAAAGGCGGCGTAACCGAGAAAACACGTCACTACATGGGCGATGAGCCAGTTGCTCTTTAGCGCGGGCAGGAGGGGTTGTATCTTCGAGTCGATGCCCGTGGAAAAGGATGCGTAGGCCATTGCAAGAAACGCGAAAAGAGCCGGAAAGACCCCGAGGGTGCGTTGCCTGGACCGCAGTTCCATAACGAGATAGATCAGCATGATCGCCCAGGCCGCGAAAACAAGAGATTCATACAGGTTGGAGAGGGGGGCGTGGCCGTAGCCCAGGTCGTAGGATTCCTTCCAGCGAAGGAGGATGGCTGCCGTCTGAATGCCGAGAGTGCCGAATCCGGTATAAGTTCCCCATGAGAGAATGGGCCGATAGTGGAAAATGACCCCCGCCAGATAGAAAAGCATGCATGCCAGGTAGGCGAAGGTAGTGACGGCAAGTAGCAATGAGCTGTCGATCATATCGTTAATTCCCGGTTCCCGCTGATTTGAGCCGCTCGTCGATCCGTTCGCATAATTCGTTGAATTCCCGTTCAAAGGCAAGGGGATTTTTACTGGATCGCCCGGCAATGAGAATTTTTGCGAAGCGGTCGCCGGCAGACGGCCCGCACCAAATCCAAATCTTCCGATGACTCATATAGAAGGTCATGCCGATCCCCAGGAGCATGGCGGTGAAACCGAACCAGACGATCCACACTCCCGGATCTCGCTTCACCTGGAGGCCCGTGTAATTGCTCTGTTCCGTCCCCAGGACCTTGATTTGGTAATTTTGCACCCTGTTTCCGTGAAAATCGGACTTGTCGATGAGAATCCAGGAACCGGAAGGGTCCTGGCCTTCCCTGGAAAGTACGACCACCATCGCGGCGCCCATGCGCCCCAGATCCTGCCGATACTCGAAAGCCTGAACCCTATCCCGTGTGCCGGGAATTTCCACCATTTGTCTGAAAGGAAGAACGAGCCTGTACGATTTTCCCGAATCCCGATCCTGCAATTCAACTTCGGCCTGTTTCAATGTGGAGCCATAGGAAGCCTGGTAAAACGTGACGCCGGAATATGTCATGGGGTCGTTCACCAGGATGGATTGTTTGTAAACCTCTTTGCCTTTCTCGACTACGGCCAGATCGGATCGATATTCTCGAGGCATGCCGTTGTCGTAGTACGTCACGGAAAATTTGTCGCATCGCACCTCGAAAGGAAGCATGATCGCCTGGTTCCCCTGGTATAAAACCACTTCGGCCGAACTCTCGCCCTCCGAGAGATTCATGAACCCCTTGAACCCGAAAATCGACCCCAACAGGGCTCCAAGAAGAATCACCAGAACGCTGAGATGCACCACGTAGACCATCAGAGCGCTCGAGCGTCCTTTCTCTGCCGTCGCCGCAAAGGCCTCGGCCTCGGGCACTCTTTCAACGGATCGGAATTCTTCGGAGAGCGCCCCGGTAAGTATTGGTTCGGCTTCCTGCCATGAAAGCCCCGTGGAAATATTCCTGCTCATGCTGAACTTGCCGAGTTTCGCCGGGTCGATGCGTTCTTCCCTGTGCCGGAGGAGTCTCAGAGTCTTTGGAAGCCTTCGCAGGCTACATACGACCAGATTCACGCAAAGCAAGAGGAGCAGCGTGCGAAACCAACCCGTGCGGTAGAGATCGGCCAGACCGAGTGTATTGACCAACCATGCGACTCCGGGTCTGAATCGGCTTTCCACCTCATCGGGGGTCAACCCCTGGGGGAAAAGAGTCCCGATGATTGAGCAAACCGCCAGCACCAGAAAAACCGATACGGTCAATTTCAACGATCCCAGAGCGTCGTAAAAGGCTTGGAAGAACCCCGATTCTTTCTGCATCTCAACCTGACCTTCCGCATGATTCGTTCAGCGTGTACGGAGCATGGCATTCATCAGGAATTGCTTTGTAAGCCCCGCTTCAAAACAATCGTTCCCGTCCGCCGTGAGGGGCTGCGATCGAGGAGAGGCATGCATGATACCCTTATCATACTCGTTCGCTATCCCCGGCATTCCCTGGCAGCTCTTCGAGATTCTCGATAAACGGCAACAACCCGAGATCCGGCGGCGTCAGGCAGAATGTTCTCAATTCCTCCGGGGAAGCCCAGCAACAGGCAGCATGCTCCCTCAAACAGAGCGAGCCGCCGAGGATAGTACACCAGAACGCGTAGAGATCGATGCACAAACCGGGACTTTCATGGTGGATCAGTCTAAAGAAATCACCCACGCGAATCTCCCAGCAAAGCTCCTCCGCTATTTCTCTCGCGAGAGACTCTTCAAGGGTTTCGCCCGCTTCGACCTTGCCACCAGGGAATTCCCACATCAATCCGAATTTCTTGTGTGAGGCGCGTTGAGCGACGAACAGCCGTCCGTGCTCGGGTATCAAAGCCGCGGTGACTCTAAGACATTGCGAACCACCAGAAACCATAGTGTCTTCCAATAACGTCCGCCGCTGAAACCGCAAAGCGAGGATTTCCATGGACGTCGAATTACGATGACCCCCTCCCGTACGCGCAGTCGTTCCGGTGCGCGCTGCGCCGGCAGTTCATCGGCTGTTGAAGGAAAGCAGGATTTTCGGCAGACAAATTCGAGACCATTGGAAGGCCAGGCAAAATGTCCAAATGTTGCGCCCTGTTCTCGAATAAGTGCTATGAATCCTCCAATTTCCGACCTACAATGGTAATTACCTGAAATAGAAGAGTCAACTTATCTTTCAAATGACGACCGCTACACCTGAGGAAGATGGAAAGGAGTCGCAAAATGGTGGATTTTGACGTTCTCATTCTGGGAAGCGGACCCGCCGGGTTGCAGGCTGCGGTCCACGCCGCCCGGGCCAAAGTGAAAGTGGCCGTACTGGGCCGAGCGGAAAAAAGTTCTCTATATAAGGCCCATATTGAAAACTACTGTTGCATGACGACGACCCTGCTCGGCAGTGAAATCTTGGAGCAGGGAAGGCTTCAGGCGGAAAAGTTCGGCGCCACCTTTTATGATGCAGATGTGTTGAGTCTGAGCCGGGAATCCGATGGGCGTTTCCATATGGTGCTCGAATCGAGTGATGTTCTCACGGCATGGGCGGTCATACTCAGTATGGGGATATCGAGAAACCGCCTGAACGTCCCTGGAGAAAAGGAGTTCCTGGGGAGGGGCGTCAGTTACTGCGTCGAATGCGATGCGAATTTCTTCAGAGGAGATAAGGTGGTTGTGGCGGGCGAGGAGAGCGCCGCGTGTTCGGGGGCGCTGCACCTTCTCCTCATCGCCTCCGAGGTGCACATGGTGTACTCGAAACTCAAGGTGAACGACCGTTTGTCGTATCAGATCGAGCGGAGCGCCATCATCGGGCATCCCAACCGGAGCATCCGGGCAATAAAGGGATCTTCCGGGGTGGAGTCGGTGCTCCTCGATAATGGAGAAACCATCGAAACCGCAGGGGTCTTTATCGAACTCGGCGCCAAGGGGGCACTGGAACTCGCGTCCGGTCTCGGCGTCGCGCTGGACCCTGAAAGCATGCGCTACATTGTTGCCAACAAGAAGCAGGAGACGAACATACCGGGGATCTATGCGGCCGGTGATATCTGCGGGCCGCCCTGGCAGATGGCGAAGGCAGTAGGGGAGGGGTGTGTTGCGGGCATGGAGGCTTCCGCGTACGCCAGGGCGAGTCGGTCGGAAAAAAGTTGAACTTTGAGCTTGACATCGAACTGAAAATCCCTAGAATGCGCCTCTTGTCAGCGGTTGTTACGACCGCACGACAAACACCCCGGAAAGCGGGATCTGCAATCGAGGCCCGGGCGACAGTCCAGCGAGAGACGCTGGCCGGAGCAGGACCTGGAAGGTTCATATGAGGCGGGTAGTCAGCCGCCGCAGTGAGGAGCGGAGAAACGGCGGGGCTTCCTGGCAAGAAGAATAAGGGCAAGAAAAAGAAGATTGACAGAGCAAAGCAGTAGTAGTAGAGTAAAAAGTCCCTGAGAGGGGCGACATCTGTTCTTTGGAAACTAAATAGTGGGTAAGTGCTGGGCCTTTAAGAGGTTTCGAATAACTGGAGAGTTTGATCCTGGCTCAGAATGAA
>Ga0074199_1001066_pt1 | contig 28559 bp, 28 predicted proteins | sample EPASupsiteSAE347_FD_64528 | JGI IMG/M metagenome (GOLD analysis project Ga0074199, IMG submission 64528) | Bioremediated contaminated groundwater from EPA Superfund site, New Mexico - Sample SAE3-47 | ecosystem: Environmental > Aquatic > Deep subsurface > Groundwater > Contaminated ... | reverse complement strand
TGTAGATATTTCATAGGTATTGCTTAATATGGTATATGTAGTTTTTTATAGTATACCATATTAGAGGAAAAAGTAAAATTCAACTATGTAAGCGAACCGCATACGCCCGCCTTGACTCGTCCTCGCTTTGTTTCGCGGTCGAAGCTGGGTCTGCGGCGAGGCAGGCGGTGTTGGGTAATGTCGAATTTTCTTAAAAATAGTTATGATTTAAGGGAATTTTTTGAAGTCTTTGAGATTGACAGGATATAGTATTTATGCTATACTATGCTATTCATCAAAAAACAGGCCAAGTCAGGCTATTGGTGTGTTCTTCATAAAGACAAGGGGATGCCAATGAAGGCGATCTTTCTATCACTGCTCCTGGTGTTGATCCTCGTAACTACGTTTCACGTGGCCAAGCACGAAAACGGCAATGTGACACACGCACTGGTTGTCACCACAGTCTTGGCCATGATTCTTGCCTTTTGCACCGGCCTGAATGTCGGAATGGCCGAGCATGCTGGCTTCACCGAGTCGGTAGTTGCGTTGATAGCTATGCTGAGCACCACTGCACTTTGCTTCACCACCATCCAATATATCAAGGATGTCTTTGGCATTTGTTTCTTGATCCTGGTAGGTGTCGCCTGTTTGGTGCAAGCGATACGTTCACTTCTGCCAGAAATACTCGGCGCACAACGCTAGCGCCCAAGACCAGAGCATGGTTTCAAGAATTGCTCGCAGGCCGGTGGCTGACGACACAATGTCGGCCATCGGCTTTTTCTTTTATCAAAAAATTCCCAAACAAAAAACAATCTCCAAAAGATTGTTTTATTATATGAATAGAAAATTCGATTTCATACAACAGACAAGCGTGTCTGAAGTCCCGAGCGACCATTAAATCTTAATGGGCGAGGGATTTGGGTGAGCGGACTAAAAAGTTATTCTAATTCTTTTTCTAGCTTTTTAATTAATTCTTCCGCGCTTGAATATTCAATAAATCTATTAGTTAATACCTTTAAAGAGCTAGATATTGTACTATCCTTTTTATATACACAAATTATAGGACAGTTTAGATAATTTGCCCAACCTAATTCTATTCCAAGTCCTGTAGAAGGGTAAGAAACCTCAGCTATTATTAAATCAATAGTTTTTATTAGCTCTTTGGAATTAGTAGCTTCACTACTATTATTATGCGGAAGAATAAACTGGTGTTTAGAATATAAAGCATTTTCTTTTATAGGATTGTAAAGCTCTGACTTATACTCAAAATTGCTTGAGTGTCCAATGTATATTTTCATATGTTTTCTTTAGTCCGCGCTGTGTCCGCCTTTGGCGGAAACCAGATACGCGGTGTTGGGCGATGTATTTTTTGAGCTATTTTTTAGAAGATTTAATTTTTTTAAGCAGATATGTAGAAAAATTGTCGCCATATTTAGCTTGTAATTCTAATAGTTGCCAATCATTCTCATTCAATTTTCCTCTACAATCTTTTGAACCACAATTACAAGCCATTTTTTCATAGGCCTGTATACAGGCAAAACTCATGGCGTAGTCCTGTGTTATTTCCTCACCAGGCATGATATCGCGTAACGCAATATAAGTTATTTGTCCCTTAAAACCGGCATTTGGGTTACAAGAATGGTTAATAAAAATAGCGTTGTTTTTAACTTCGTCAATCGTTTTTGGTCCAATAAAGAAATTGTCTTCTATTTGTAGGCAAAATTCTTTTGGTATTTTATCCAATTTTTTGAATTCTTCTAATGATAAAATATGACCACCTTTTATGGCGACAATTTCACCTTTGTTTATTTTTTTAATTGCAAAGATACCCTTGCCTTGGATGCCACTCTTTTTGATTATTGTTTTTGGTGAACGATAAGTTATCATATGTTTACTCAAAATAATATTTCCGTCTATCAGACGAGGATATCTGAAGTTGCGTCGTGAGCCCATATGGTAAAATTTTAGCACCATATGGGCGAACAAGCAATTTGGGTGGAGAGCAGAGAAATATTGACAATTATTAGTTTTGGCAGTAATTTACAGGAGGTTCTTTACTCAAAAACTCTGCACGGAAGGAGGCCGAGATGAGCAGAGACTATGATTGCCTCGTGTACATGAGATCTATCCAGTTCGAAGTGGTGATTCCCGAACAGTATGTTTGGGAATTCATGCGAGAATTTGGCGCTGAGTTTGCCACACAAAACATGGAAGGAGGCACAGACCTTCGGTCAGTTGATAGCTATCACGAGCATCCTGCCGGCTGGCATGTCACAGTCACTGTCGGGGACTTTGCCGAAGCGAGGTTCAAACAGTTCTTCGCCCGCTTTGCCGAAGCCAGATCTCTCAGTTTCAGGAAGTAGGTGGTCTGAGCAAGAGGACTCCTCTTTGCAGAAGAAGAGCCGACACTCGCGTGCCGGCTCTCTTATTTTGTCAATATTTCTCTGCTCGGAACCAGATACGCGGTGTTGGGCGATGTAAAGCCCAGAGTTTAATTTATTACGGCTATTAAAGATCTTTCTTTGCCAAATTTATTAGGATCTTGTTTTGCAAGCGACAAGTTAAAGGGGGTAAAAGATTGATCAATTAAACTTTCTGTTTTTTGATAAATTGTGCTAAAAAATTTTTTGTGTTGCACTATATCTTCAAAACCATCTGTATAAAATACAACTAGATCGCCTTTATTTAATTTAACTTCTCCAAAATTCATAAATTTTGTAGCGTCTTTTTCACCTGTTAACGCTCCATAAGAAACGCATTTGTTGTTTATGATTTTTTTGGCATTATTACGATATTCAGAACGGATCATTTTTCTGTATTTTGGCCTTGCAAAGTTATAATCTGATTTTTGCAGATTTATTTTTTCATAATCTGTAAATGGTTTCATCCAGTTTGGAGTATGAAATGTAATTTTACCGTTTTTATCATAAATAATAATACCACAATCACATATTCCTCCCCAGTACAATTTGTTATTAGTAATTACTCCGCCACTTGCAACACAGCCAAAAAAATCATTTGCTAAGTAGTCAATTTTTTTAATATTAATTTTATTTAAATTCGCAATAGCTCTATTTCCTAAAATAAATGCGTTTTGGACATTTTTTATTGATGGAGTTTTTTTATTTAAGAATTTTACAAATGTTTCACAGAAGGTATCTGCGGCAAATCTTGCCCCACTTGGGTTTGGGTATAAGCCCCAGGCTTTTTCTATGGATAAGTTTGTAAAATCTTTTTTTGAGATAGGATCACGTGTTATTCCATCGGCAACACAAAAAATTTTTCCTTCAGTTAACAAAGAATCTTCAGGGGGCATTAAATGTCCGTATAATAAATTTGGCGAAGTGGTTTTATATATCATAATTTTCTTAAGTATTTTACTGGGCTTTATTTCGCCTAACAATGTATATGAGCACCTGTTGACATATTATCTCAAATTAGCCAAAATGTAAATAATTATTATTAATCAGAAACAAGTATGAAGAAAAGCGAACTTGTCCCGCCAAAGCCTTCGGCGAAGGTGGGTGACGTGACTAAAAAGTCTCAGTTTTTGGCAAATAGTCACCCATTAGCTAGCCTGGCACAGGAGCTCATTATTAGAGGATTTTCTCGGCGGACTATACAGAGTTATTTGTCTCACAATCAGAGATTTTTGGACTTTGTGTCTAAGTCAGCTAGAGCCGTCGATAGTCAGGATGTCAAGAATTACCTGTTATATCTCAAGAGCCAGAATCAAACCAATACTTCTTTAAATCAAGTAATTTCCGCCCTCAAATTTTATTATGAGCAGATTCTCCATCGGAAGCTGTTTTTTAGTATACGGCGGCCGAAAAAAGAAAAGTTTTTGCCAGTAGTTTTGGCTAAATCAGAAATAATCAAAATTATTAATTGTGCCCACAATTTAAAACATAAATTATTGTTATCTTTGCTTTATGGTTCGGGTCTTCGCGTGTCAGAGGTAGTTAAAATAAAAATTAGTCATTTGGATTTGGCTACAAAAAGTTTGCTAGTCAAAGATGCTAAGGGGCAAAAAGATCGTTATACATTGCTCAGTGATATCAGTATAAAATTGTTGAATCTGTATTTGCCAAAATTATTAAATACTCAAAAATATTTATTTAGTGGTATGAGTGGCGATAGTCATCTTAGCCAGCGCAGTGCCCAGAAAGTATTTGACCATGCCTTGGCAGAATCAGGCATAAAAAAAGAAGCATCTTGCCATAGTTTGCGCCATAGTTTTGCTACGCATTTGCTGGAGAGTGGCGTGGATATACGCTATATTCAAAAGTTATTAGGGCATCAAAATATAAAAACCACAGAAATATACACGCATGTGGCTAAAGGTTTTTATAGCCATATAAAAAGCCCAATAGACTAAAAAACCCAATAAATAGGATAGGGGTTTTAATATTGACCCAGCTTTTCGCGAAAGGCTGGGTTGACAAAATATTTATTTTATGTTAATATATGCGGTTCTTTGCCAGAATCATGGATTCTGGCTAAACCGCACCTTAATGAAAGGAAGAGCTCCATGTTCTGGAAGCCACACCAACGATAGTTGGCGAGTTTTGACAACAGCACCTTCAGCGGTCTGAACTTCCTCTCTCTTTCTGGAGGTGCATGGGCAACCACGCATCATCCAGGAGGAGAACCATGAACAGCGTCCGTCGATTCCACTACGAGTTCATTCTGCTCATCGAGCTTCTGATCCGACGCAGTGAATACGTCGACAGCTACAGTGGCGACTGCGGGTGGCCGTGGACGTGCTACTGCGAAGAGTGCGTCTGCCAGATGTATCGTGATGATGAGCCGACTGAGCTCGAAGTCATCGCTGATGGCCATTCCTTCGAATACGTGAGAAGGGTGGCTGACAGGACTCGACGCGGCCAGGCCAACGAGAATAACACTCAATTCGCTCAGCGATATGGGATATCCCGTCGGCAGGCTGCCAAGATTCGGGCCTTCGCTCGCAAGCTAGGTTATCAGATCTAGGCTTCGCCTTACCGGGGTCGTGCGACAAGCGCGACCCCGACCTCTTTTTTAAAAATAAAAAATAATTACTATAGAGCCAATCAAAAAATCCCCATCTAATATGTTATGGAGATTTTTTATTTATTTTATTTTAAGCGACTAGGGCTTCGAATTCTTCTTTTTCTACAGTTTCTTTTTCTACCAGTGTTTTGACTAGCTTTTCTATCTTGTCTTTGTTGTCAGTAATGAGTTTGGTAGCAGTTCTGAGAGCATCCTGTATATATTTAGAAACTTCTTCATCAATAGTCTCTGCTGTCTTTTCACTGTAGTCGCGGCGTTCATGGATTTCTTTGCCTAGGAAAATCATTTCTTCTTTTTCCCCAAAAGTGCGGGGGCCAAGCTTTTCATCCATGCCAAACTGGGTGACTATTTTTTTGGCTACTTCTGTGACGCGCTTAAGGTCATTACTAGCACCGGTTGTCACTTCACCAAAAAATATCTTCTCTGAGGAGTAGCCGCCTAGAAGCACCGCCATACTGTCTATGAAATCTGAGTAGCTGTTCATCTTCTTGTCTTCATCAGGCAAGTTGATAGTATAGCCAGCGGCTCGACCGCGGGCAATGATAGAGACTTTGTGGACTGGGTCAGCATGAGGCAAGATGTGAGCGACTAGGGCATGGCCAGCTTCATGATAAGCCGTGATTTTCTTTTCTTTTTCGGACAAGATATGGCTCTTGCGCTCACGACCTAGGAGCACGCGTTCAATAGATTCCAAGACTATATTGTTGGGTATGATTTTTTTATTTTCCCTACCAGTCATAATAGCCGCTTCATTGAGTAGGTTGGCCAAATCAGCACCGGAAAATCCCGGAGTCCTTTGGGCGACTAATTTAAGATTAACATCAGGGGCAAGTGGTTTTTTCTGAGCATGGATTTTTAATATCTCTTCGCGATCTCTGATGTCCGGCAAATCAATCACTACTTGGCGATCAAAACGTCCGGGGCGAAGTAGAGCTGGATCCAAGACATCGGGCCGGTTAGTGGCGGCTAAGACTATAACATTGGTCTGGTTATCAAAACCGTCCATCTCTACTAGTATTTGATTGAGGGTTTGTTCTCTTTCATCGTGCGAACCACCTAGTCCCGCACCGCGCTGGCGGCCAACGGCATCTATTTCATCAATAAATATAATACAGGGGGCAGCTTTTTTGGCGCGCTTAAATAAGTCGCGGACACGAGAAGCGCCCACACCGACAAACATCTCCACAAACTCTGAGCCAGAGATATGGAAAAATGGCACGCGTGCTTCGCCTGATACTGAACGGGCGAGTAAGGTCTTACCAGTACCCGGTGCGCCTAAGAGCAGGACGCCTTTGGGTATTTTAGCGCCTAGGGATATGAATTTTTCTGGGTTCTTGAGAAACTGGACTATTTCTTCCAAATCTTCTTTGGCTTCTTTAGCGCCAGCCACATCTTTGAAAGTATATCTTTGCTTTTGCTGGTTAGCTAGTTTAGCACCAGATTGTCCAAAAGTCATAGCGCGATTATTGACGCCCTGAACTTGGCGCATCATAAACCAAATAAGGCCCAAGATAAATAATCCTGGTATTACAAAAGGCAGTATAGTAGTGACAAACATGCCTGAGTTGGACTCTTCACTTACAGTGATGTCCACCGCCGATATTTTATCAGCCGGCACATCATAATTTTTTAAGACTTGTGTCAAAGACTCGGCCACTTCTTTTTTGCTGTTTTGCTTTTGGCCGTTTTTAAGAGACACTTCCATAGAGCTACCTTTGACAGTGACGCTAGCTACTTCGTCTTTTTTGATTTCGTCTACTAGCTTGGCTAGGCTGACGGTCTCAACATTTTTTTTGCTATTGCCAAAAAAGCCCAAGAGGGCGGCAATGACCGCAAACACTAGAAAGAATATAGCGAAATTTTTTAGGATATTACGCATATGATTTTATTTAAGCACAAAAAGTGAAAAATATAAAGTTTATTTAGTCTCAGGAGTAGTTGGCACTTCAGGTGTGGTCTCAACTACTGGGCTAGCAGTTTCAGCTGGAACAGCCTCTTCTTTAGCCTCTACTTTTTCAGGAGTTTCCTCGCTGTCCTTAGATTTTTTAGTTTCTTTTTTGTTGACAGCCTTGAGAGATAGACCTAAGCGATGGTATTTTGGCTCAATGGTCAAGATAACAAACTCATATTCTTGGCCAACTTTGACTAAATCTTCTGGGTTGTTGACTTTTTTGTCGCTAAGTTCAGAGATATGGACCAAACCATGGATATCATTGTCTAGCTCAATAAAAGCACCAAAAGGATTTACTTTGAGCACTAGGCCTTTTATCTTCTGGCCTATTTTATATTTATTGGTGACTTCTACCCACGGGTCTCTTTGCAGTTTTTTGAGTGACAAAGAAATCTTGGTGTCATCAATATCAATTATCTCAGCATCAACCATGTCGCCGACTTTGATAATGTCGCGTGGGTTGTCAATTCTCTGCCAAGCTAGTTCAGAGATATGAACTAAGCCTTCTAGATTATCGCCAAATTCTACAAAAGCGCCAAAGTCCACTACACCAGTGACTTTGCCTTTGACCTTATCACCGACAACATATCGGGAAATGGCTTTTTTCTGTTTTTCATCCCAAGCCGCTTTTTCGGAGACTATAAGCTTTTCGTCTTTTTCATCAACATCAATGATTTTGGTTTTTAGAGGTTGGTTTATAAAAGATTTGAGGTGAGTCAAAATTTTGCTCTTGTCGCCACCTTCAATCCGAGGATAATGTTCGATAGTTAGTTGGGAGACTGGCAAGAAGCCGACAACATTGCCGATTTTTATCATTAGTCCGCCTTTATTGGCGTCAATGACTTTGCTTTCTACTAGTGTCCCTTCTTTGTAGAGTCTTTCTAGATTGTCCCAAGCTCGCTTGTGGCCAGCTTCTCTAAAGGACAATTCCATGTAGCCGTTTTCATTGTCTAGGCCAATGACTGTAGCCGAGACTTTATCGTTTACTTTGAGATTGGAAAATTCTTCTGATTCATCGTAGATTTCCCGGCCGCGGACTATCCCAGTTGTGATACCGGCTAAGTCCACATAAACTTCGTTTTTTGAAATACTGATGACCACGCCACTGACGAGGTCGCCTACTCCTGGAATTTTGCTAGCTCCTTCTTTTTCGAGCAGCGCATCCATTGGGTTTTGAGTGATTTGTGTGTCTGACATTTTAATGATTAATTATTAACCTACCAGCTCGGTAAGTCTGAAAGCTAGGACCAAACTGTTTAAACTAGCTTTTCAGTTGATTAAATACCCTTAAACAGTTGGCTTAGATTACCATAAAGTGGAAAATAAATCAAGAGCCTAGCCAGAGGCGGTTTTTAGTGGAAAAATGCCTATTTTTTATGGGGTTTTTAGTGCTTTCCATACTTTACTTTAGGGTGTTTTTATGCTAATATTATAGCGTTAATATTGATTTAAATAAGCGAAAAATATGACAATTTCTTGGCATGGTTTTAACTATTTTAAGCTCAAAAATAGCAATCAATCTTTGGCTACTAATCCCTATAATTTGGACAAAGTCACTAATCTCGGCAAGGTCAAATCGGATATAGCAATATTTTCCGACAATAGCCAAGTGGTCAAGACCAAAGTAGATGACAATGTCTTTGTGATTGATTCGGCTGGCGAATATGAGATGAAGGATATTTTTGTTTATGGCCAGGAAATAAATAAAAACATTGTTTACTTGATAGTCTTTGAAGATATGAAGATTGCTTTTATGGGAGAACTGGGCCATCAGGAATTGTCTAATGGAGATTTGGAGCTAGTAGAAGGTGCTGACATTTTGATTGTGCCAGTCGGTGGTGGAGATTTAGCTACAGCCAAAGAAGCCGCTAAACTTATTCGTCAATTAGAGCCGCGCATAGTCATTCCTAGTTGCCACAAGGACGGCAGTTTTAAGCTCAAGGCTGATGATGTAGCGGCCTTTGTAAAAGAAATCGGTTTAAAGCCAGAAGAAACAGAGAAATTTAGTATCAAGAAAAAAGACTTGCCTCAAGAAGACATGAAGTTAGTAATACTTAAGGCCAGCTAAAACATTTATGATTTTTTTTGCTGATAATAAAAAAGTTTTCGGGTTATTTGCTCTGGCGCTTATGGTCACAGTTTTTATTTTTGCGCAAAATTTTCGGATAAAGCCAGTAGATAAAATAGTTGGCAATACTAGTCAGGATTTTTGGGATGAGATGAATAAGCAAACATCCCAGACTATGGAGAGTGTAAAGGATAGCTGGGAATTGGGCGTTATAGAGAGCCAAGGATTAGGCGAGGAGATAGTCAATGATATAGAAAGGCAAAAATTATTGGAGGAAGCGCAAATTTATGTCAAAGATAAGCAGGCTTCCACGACGCCGACTTCTACGTCTCCTACGTCGACAAAAGATTAATTTAAAAATATATTTATAATATTTTAGTCTATGGCTAAAGAAAAAGCTTTAAAACCAAAGTCAGTTGATAAGCCGGAAGAAATGCCGGTTGATTTGACCAACAATCTAGGTCGGATTGAACCTCTGTCCATTGTGGAAGAAATGGAGAGCTCTTATATTGATTACGCTATGAGCGTGATTGTGTCTCGGGCTTTGCCGGATGTTCGTGATGGACTCAAACCAGTGCATCGTAGGATTTTGTATGCCATGTGGAGTATTGGACTACGACACAATGCCAAATTCAGGAAATCAGCTACAGTAGTCGGTGAGGTTTTGGGTAAATATCATCCTCATGGTGATACGGCGGTTTATGAGTCTATGGTCAGGATGGCTCAGGACTTTGCTATGCGCTACCCGCTTGTCAATGGCCAGGGAAACTTTGGTTCCATGGACGGCGACAGTGCGGCGGCTATGCGTTATACCGAAGCCAAACTCACGGCCTTGTCCGAAGAGATGCTTTTTGATATTGAAAAAAACACTGTTGATTTTGTGCCTAACTACGATGGTTCTCATCAGGAGCCTCTGGTCTTGCCGGCCAAGTTGCCTAATCTGCTCTTAAATGGCACTACGGGTATTGCCGTGGGTATGGCTACCAATATTCCGCCGCACAATTTAGGCGAGCTCATTGATGCCATTTGTCTCTTAATTGATAATCCGGATGCTTCAGTAGATGATCTTTTGCGTATAGTCAAAGGACCGGATTTCCCTACTGGCGGCGTGATTTATAATACTGAAGATATTAAAGCGGCTTATGCTACTGGCCGCGGTTCAATAGTAATGCGTGGTGAAGCCGAGATTCTGGAGAACAAATTAGGGCAATTTCAGATTATTGTTTCTTCTGTGCCTTATCAGGTCAACAAAGCCACTTTGCTAGAGAAGATTGCCGAACTGGTCAAAGATAAAAAAATAGAAGGCGTTAAAGATTTGCGTGATGAGTCTGATAAAGACGGCGTGCGCATTGTGCTTGATCTTAAAAAAGATGCTTATCCTAACAAGATTTTAAATAGCTTGTATAAATATACCCAGCTTCAAGAAAAATTCCATGTTAATATGCTGGCCCTCATTGACGGATTGCAACCGCGGGTTTTGACTTTACAAAATATCTTGGAAGAATATATTAAGCATCGCCAAGTAGTAGTGGTGCGCCGCACGCAGTTTGATTTGGATAAGGCCAAAGACCGCGCTCACATCTTGGAGGGTTTGAAAAAAGCCTTGGACAGCATTGATGCGGTGATTAAGACTATTAGAGCTTCTAAAGACAAGGAAATTGCCAAGGTCAATTTGATGAAGCGTTTCAAACTAAGTGAGCGGCAAGCCGTGGCAATATTGGAGATGAAGTTGCAGAACTTGGCCAACTTGGAGAGAATGAGAGTTGAGGATGAGCTCAAAGAAAAATTAAAAATCATTAAAGATTTGACGGCAATTCTAAGCAGTAAGGCCAAGGTTTTGAAAATTATCAAAGATGAACTTTTAGAAATCAAAGACAGGTTTGCTGATAGCCGCCGCACCAAAGTAATTGCTTCAGAACTAGGTAAGATGACTACCAAGGATTTGATTCCCAATGAAGCGGCCGTTATTACCATGACTTATGATGGCTATATTAAGCGTTTGTCGCCAGAAACTTTCCATACGCAGAGCCGCGGCGGCAAGGGCGTGATGGGCCTTACTACCAAAGAGCAAGATGAAGTTCAGTTATTTTTGACGACCAACACTCACGCTGATTTGATGTTCTTCACTACCCGTGGCCGTGTCTTCCAGCTCAAGGCTTATGAAGTGCCACCGCAATCCCGCACTGCCAAGGGGCAAAACATTGTCAACTTTTTGCAATTGTCGCCTGAAGAAAAGGTATCAGAGATTTTGCAGAGTGAAGACTTCAATGCTTTTAAGTATTTTGTGATGGTTACCAAGAGCGGTATTATCAAGAAGGTAGAAGTTGACCAATTCAGCAATGTCCGCCGCTCTGGGCTGATTGCCATCAAACTTAAAGGCGATGATGTGCTCAATTGGGTCAGGCCGTCAACTGGTGCTGATGATATAATGCTTATAACCGCCCACGGTCAATCTATACGCTTCAAAGAAAAAGGTGTGCGCGCTATGGGTAGAAATGCCGCTGGTGTTAAAGCCATTAGAGTTAAAAAAGGTGATGAAGTAGTTGGTGTGGATTTGATTGCCGATGGCAAAGCCGGCAAAGATGAACAACTCTTGGTTGTTACTGACCATGGTTTTGGTAAACGTACAACTCTATCAGCCTACAAGGTACAGGGCCGAGGCGGTTCAGGCATCAAGACCGCCCAAGTGACGACTAAGACTGGTCCAGTGGCGGCCGCCAAGATTGTCAGCTTAAAAGCTGAAGGTGATGATATTATTATTATTTCCCGCAAAGGCCAAGTAATACGCTTGCCTATAAAATCAGTCAGCATTTTAGGGCGGGCTACACAGGGCGTCAGATTGATGCGTTTTAGGGATGTCAGTGATGCTGTTTCTTCAGTGACTTTTATATAATGGCTTATAGCCAATAGCCTATAGCTTATGGTATCGTAACTGTAGGTTATAAGTCGTAAACAATAAGCTAATGGCAGAAGAAAGAATAATTTCAGCCAGAGAACAAAATAGTGATCGCACTTGGGATCTGACTTTGCGTCCTCAGAGTTTAGCGGAATATGTTGGCCAGACTCAAGTTAAGGCTAATTTGGATATTGTGCTTAAAGCCGCTAAAGACAGAGGCGATGCCTTGGATCACGTGCTTTTATTTGGCCCTCCAGGCCTAGGCAAGACCACTTTGGCTCATATCATTGCCAAAGAAATGGGCGTGGCTATAAAAGTAACTTCTGGTCCAGCAATTTCCAAGGCTGGCGATTTGGCCGCTATTATTACCAACCTTCAAGATGGCGATATTTTGTTTATTGATGAGATACACCGTTTGCCAAAAATCATTGAAGAAATACTTTATCCAGCTATGGAGGATTTTGCCTTAGATATTATACTGGGTAAAGGCCCGTCCGCTCAGATTTTGCGTTTGGATTTGCCCAAATTTACTATTATTGGCGCTACTACCAGATACAATCTTATTTCTTCACCGCTTAGAGACAGGTTTGGCATTACTTTTAGATTGGATTTTTATAATACTCCGGAGATCGCTGATATACTTGGTCGCTCCGCCAAGATTTTGGGTATAGAATTAGAAGAAGAAGCGCGCGGAGAAATTGCCCGGCGCTCACGGGCCACGCCACGCATTGCCAATCGACTCTTAAAACGTGTGCGCGACTATGCTCAAGTCAAAGGCAATGGGCAAGTGTCTCAAGGCCTTACTCAATCTGCTTTAGATCTGATGGCTATTGATGGCCATGGTCTAGATGATTTGGATAGGCGGCTCCTCAAGACAATTGTGGAGAATTTTAAAGGCGGGCCAGTAGGACTAGGCACACTGGCGGCGGCTATTCAAGAAGAAGCAGGCACCTTGGAAGAAATTTTTGAACCATATCTCATGCAACTAGGATTTTTGGCCAGAACTTCTAAGGGCCGCGTTGTCACTGACAAGGCCTATGAGTATCTAGGCATAAAACGGCCAGAGAATAGTAATAGATTATTTTAGATATAAAGAATGGGCGAACCAAAACCAAAAGAACCAACCCCATCTTCATTAGCTGAAGTGTCGGCTATTGAACAGGGTGGTATGCTACCTACTGCTAGGAAAGATTTAAAGGATATTGTGGAGTTGCCACTGCTGGCAGCTTGTGAAACCCTTTATGATAAGAATATACAGACCGTGTTTAGTTCAGCTAATAGGAAGGATTTATTGTCCGGTGAGGCCTATATTATCATTGATTTTGATAGTTTATCTGAGGAAAACAGAGCTATTGCCCGGCAATATAATGAGCCGTTTGATTATCAGGGTTTGCGGACAATAAAAATTACTATCCCAGTTAATGAATCAATGACGCTGGAGGAAATATCGCAGAAAGCTGAAGCTATAGCGGATGCTTTTGTCCAGCAACCGGCTACCTGGATTCCTACTTATACTTTGGAGGACTTGAAAAAAATTTATAACTCTCCTCAAGGGGAAGCACAATATGATGATCCTAACTTTTGGGGTAATTATTATTATGATAAGGCCACTGGTAGATTTTATTTAAGCGAAGAGCATTATAGAAAAGCCAATGAATAGAATTGTTTTAAAAATATGGGAGAACCAAAGATTGAAAATCCAGAAAACGAATATTCTTTTGAAGATGGCCTAGAAAGGGCTTTAACAGAGGTAAGTGATTTACTTAAGCGTCAAGAATATGTTGTGGTGGCTATTACCGGTAGTAGTCATGATGTTGGCAAATCTACCTTGCAAGCAGAATTAGGCAATAGGTTATTGCAGACAGGGGTAGATGTTGAGGGTTACAGTGAGATAGAAAATTTAGGATATGCTAGCCTACATTTTTCTGACGCGGCCGCTGGTAAAGTTATTATTTTTGGTGCTGAGCCGACAGTCTATAGTGAAAAAGGTAAACAAAATCAAGATAAGCATTTAGCTGGGGTGGCTGGACAACAGGGTTTAACAATTCCAAAGATTGATTTACGAATTTTGATTTACAGGCCAGATCATCCTTTTACCGGGGAGGAAAAGGTTTGCGCAGATATTATTATTAGAAATGATAGGGCCATTGATGATCCTCGTAAAATGAGAGAAGAATAAAACTATTTTAAGAATGAAATCCAAATTACTTCTGCACGCCTGTTGCGCGCCTTGCTCAATCTATGTTTTGCAAAAATTGTCTAAGGATTATGATGTGACAATTTATTTTTATGATCCCAATATCCATCCGCGCCAAGAGTACAATTTGCGCCGTGACGAACTCCAAAAATATGCTAAAAAAATTGGCATTAAGTTTATAGAAGGGCCTTATGACAGTGCTAATTGGCTCAAAGCCACCAAAGGCCTGGCCAATGAGCCGGAAAAGGGTAAACGTTGTGAGGTTTGTTTTGATTTGCGCCTGATGGAGTCAGCCCGCTATGCCAAAAATAATAATTTTGATATTTGGACAACAGTCTTGTCTATTAGCCCGCACAAAGACGCCAAGCAAATAAATATAGTAGGTGAGAGAATTGCCACGATTGTTGATTTGCCATATATTTCAGCTGATTGGAAAAAGAATAATGGCTTTAAGATAGCTAGTGAGTTGTCCAAACAAGAAAATTTTTATAGGCAAAACTATTGCGGTTGTGTTTATTCGAAGATAAATAAATAAACTTCTCGACTCCCTTCGGTCGCTCGAAGAAATGCTTTGTTCGAACGACTTGTCGTGAACGTAGTCGAAGGGGACTGATAGAATTTAAAAGTTTGTAGATTCTATCGCTCATTCCATTCGCTCCAGAATGACAATAAAAAATATATGAACATTAAATTATTTAATTACAAATTACCACAAAGTTTAATTGCGCAAAAACAAGTAAAACCGCGGGACAGTTCCCGTCTTTTAATTTTGGATAGGGTGAGTGGCCGAGTGCGCCACCAGCACTTTTTTAATTTAGTAGATTATCTGGATAAAAATGATGTTTTGGTGATAAATCAAACCAAAGTTTTTCCAGCGCGGCTCTTAGGCAAAAAAGGCACTGGTGGTAAAGCCGAGTGTTTATTAGTTAGTAGGGTAAGCAGTAGCGCCTGGCAAGCTATGGTTGGCGGCCGGCATCTTAAAGTCGGTGATAAGCTGTATTTTGATAGGGGGCTTATTGCTACTATAGTCAAAGATATTGATATCAAGGTCCGTTTGCTAAAATTTAATAAAAGTGGCAGTAGTTTAGATAAAGCTATTAGTCAAATTGGTCATACACCTTTGCCACCCTATATCAAAGTAAAAGATAGCCAAAAAATAAAGCAAGATTATCAGACAATTTTTGCCAAAAAATTTGGTTCAGCCGCCGCACCGACGGCGGGCTTACATTTTACGCCACGACTCATCAAAAAATTAAAAGCCAAAGGCATAAAAATTTATAAAATTACTTTGCATGTGGGACTGGGCACTTTTGCGCCAGTAGAGGTAGAAGACATAAAAGCGCATAAGATACACCGAGAGTGGGCTGAGATTGATAAAGCAACGGCTCAGTATTTAAATAACGCCAAAATTCAAGGCAAAAATATCATTGCCGTAGGCACAACCACTGCCCGAACACTAGAAGCTATGTCTGATAAGGTTGGCCATATCAAAGCTCAGGCCAAGTGGGTAGATATTTATATTTATCCAGGGTATAAGTTTAAATTTGTTGATGATTTAATTACCAATTTTCATTTGCCGCAAAGCTCGCTTTTATTTATGGTCTCAGCCTTGGCTGGCCGCGAGCAGATTTTAAAAATTTATAATAAGGCTATAAAGCTTAAGTATAGATTTTTTTCTTTTGGTGATGCCATGTTTATCACCAAAAACCGCCTCTAAAAAACAACCAAGCCCCTCGTGAGGAGCTTGGTTAAAAAACTTCCATGTTTTCCATATTCAATTGTTAATATTCTTGGGGGAGCATTTAGCAAACAACTAATTTTTATTTGTCTGACTTGGTGTACTATTATCACTTGAGGTATATAGTACGACGTAGTTCATTTACTAGTCGCCGCCAAGATAGGGTAAAGGACGTTTACCTCTATATTATAGCACAGCTTATAGGCTAGTTAAAATGAAAATGGACTGTATCGCCATCTTGCATAATATATTCTTTGCCTTCCATGCGCATCAGGCCTTTTTCCTTAGCTTGATTCCAGCCCTTACTGTCTAAGAGCTCTTTCCAGTTGATAACCTCAGCCCGGATAAACCCAGCTTCAAAATCAGTGTGTATTACACCGGCGGCTTGGGGTGCTTTGGCACCAGCCGTGACTGTCCAGGCCTTAGTTTCCATAGGCCCAGTAGTGATAAAGGTGATCAGTCCTAGTAATTTGTAGCTGGTTTGTATCAGTGTATCTAGGCCACTTTGTTTTAAGCCTAATTCTTTGAGATATTCTTGGGCTTCAGTTGGTTCTAGGTCAGCTAGTTCAGCCTCTATCTTAGCGCAAATAGCAATAGCATTGTCCGGTAGTTCCAAGCTTTTATTCACATCAGCCTCATCAATATTGTAGAGATAAATAATTGGCTTGATTGTCAGTAAATTAAGTGGCTTTATAACTTTGGCTTGTTCCGCGTCCCAAGTTAAGGAATTCAATAATTCATTTTTTTCTAAAGTTACTCTAGCTTTTTCTAGGACCTCCAATTCAGCATCAAGACTCTTGTCATAAGCGCCTTTCATTTTGGACTGCACTTTATCCAAGTGTTTGGTTAAAGTTTCCAGGTCAGCTAAAATTAATTCCAGATTAATGATTTGTTTGTCATAATCAGGATTGATTTCGCCGTGGACATGAATGACATTGTTGTCAGTGAAGTGGCGTATAACTTGGACAATAGCATCTACCTCACGGATATTAGCTAAAAATTTATTGCCCAAACCCTGCCCTTGACTGGCGCCCTTTACCAGTCCGGCAATATCTACAAATTCAATGGTCGTTGGCACTATCTTAGCTGACTCGGACATTATAGCTAATTTTTCCAAGCGTTCATCAGGCACCGCCACTACGCCAACATTGGGATCAATGGTACAGAAAGGATAATTAGCAATATCAACCTTGTTTTTGGTCAAGGCTTTAAATAAAGTTGATTTTCCTACATTGGGCAAGCCCACAATGCCTAGAGAAAATGACATAAAATTGAGTGTAAAGTTTAAAAGTAAAAAGTTTATAGTGTACTTGACAAAGTTATTAACTTACGCTATTCTCTTAGTAGAATACACATGGAAAATACCTCTTAATGGTTCCGTCCTTAAGCGGTATTTTTCTTTTTATAACTGAGTTTTTTCTTCAAATTATCCATATAGACAATTCTTTCCTTGGCCTCTTTCTTTAGCAACGAGGAGCAGGTTTTAGTATAAGGGCTTAAAACTTTTTTTAATTTTTTGTTTTTGTATAGGTATTTTATCCCCATTTTATTAGCTAATCTTTTCAGGCCTATTCTTGGGGATATAAAAAGGAACAGTTTGTCAAATCGCTTAATCTTCATATTTTTTACTTAAGTATTACCAGGGGCATTAAATCATATATTTGTATAAAAATCAATGATTGGTTATAATATCAAGTACCTATATGCTAAAAATTGATTTTAAAAAAGAATTAAATGCCGCACAATACGAGGTCGTGACGACTGGTCTTGGGCCTCATTTAGTTTTGGCCGGAGCTGGCTCGGGTAAAACACGGACTTTGGTATATAGAGCGGCTTGGCTTATACATCAAGGCGTTAACCCTGAGAAAATATTGTTGCTCACTTTTACCAATAAAGCGGCCGGTGAAATGATGCTTAGGGTAAAAAATCTTTTGGGATTAAAAACCGGCGCGTCTTTGCCGCTGTGGGGCGGAACTTTTCATTCTATTGCCAACCGTCTGTTGCGGGCTTATGGCAAGTATATTGATGTGCCGTCTGATTTTACAATTTTAGATACTGATGATAAAAAATCTTTGTTAAAAATTATTAGCAAAGATTTGTTAGCTAATTTACCCGATAGGCACAAGCCATCGCCGGCTCTAATTAGTGAAACCATTAGTTTTGCGGTCAATTCGCAAATAAGTTTGGAGGAAAGTTTGGAATATAAGTTTTCCGAATGGTTGCCCATGTTGGAATATTTTGAAAAGGTAAATAAGGAATACGAAACACGAAAGAAAAATGCCAAACTTTTGGATTTTGACGACCTGTTGTTGTATTGGCGGCAATTGACTTTGGAGACTCGGGCCAAAAAAATTATGGAAGACAAGTGGGAGTATATTTTAGTTGATGAATATCAAGACACTAATACTTTGCAAGCTGAAATTGTTTTTAATTTGTCGCAAAAGCATAAAAATATTTTGGTAGTAGGCGATGATGCCCAGAGCATTTATTCATTTCGAGCCGCTAATATTCAAAATATTTTGGAGTTCCCAGAAAAATTTAAAAATTGCCAGTTGCATAAATTAGAGACAAATTATCGTTCTACGCCAGAGATTTTGGATTTGGCTAACAATCTGATTGTCGGCAGTCCCGAGCAATTTAAAAAGAATTTGCAGGCAGTTAAAGACAGCCATGTTCGGCCAGAATTGGCGGCTTTGCGTAGTAATACCGAAGAGGCTTGGTTTGTAGCCGATAAAATCCAATATTTATTGTCTTTGGGCATGAGGCCCAACCAAATGGCGGTATTGTTTAGAGCGGCTCATCACTCTCAGACACTAGAAATGGAGCTTAATCGCCGCGGCTTGGCTTATGAGATGCGTGGTGGCTTAAAGTTTTTTGAGCGGGCGCACGTCAAAGATGTCTTGGCTTGGCTCAAAATCCTAGGCAATCATCGCGATGAAGTAGCTTGGTCTAGAATTTTACAGCTTTATGAGGGCATTGGCCCAGTCACCGCCCAGCTTATATATCAGCGTTTATTGGAACTAAAAAATATTGATGATCTTTTGGATTTTAAATTGACTTTGGCTGACAAGGCGGCTAGTAGCTGGAGTCGTATTAGTGAACTCTTAGGAATTCTCATCAGCCACAAAACTGAAAATATTGGCCGCTTAGTAAATTTTATTATTGAGCACTATAGCGAATATTTGGAAGAAAAATATCCTGACTACCGCCAGCGTCAAGATGACCTAGATCAACTAGCTATGTTTGCCTCCGGTTATGCCAGTTTAGAATTATTTTTAAATGAAATTAGCCTCCAGGAGAGCTTTGGCCTCGGCGGTACTAGTCAGGATACTGACGCTATAGTTTTGAGTACAGTCCATCAAGCCAAAGGTTTGGAATGGCCGGCAGTTTTTGTGATTAATCTCACTAATCAATCTTTTCCTCATCCCTTGGCTGTTAGTGAAGAAGAACAAGCCGAGGAGCGTCGCCTGCTCTATGTGGCTATTACTAGAGCCGAGCATTATTTGTATTTGAGTTACCCTCTGGCTATATATCGCTATGATGGATATAAGAGCTTTCAGCCGTCGCCGTTTCTCACGGAGTTAGATAGTAAGTTATTTCGTTACAATGAGCTAGCTAGCAAAGCCACTTATGCGGCTCAAGATGGCATTGAGTATGTGCCCGATCCTGATACCACAGTTAGAAAGCCGGGCCAATTTTTGCCTGATGTTGATGAGTGGTAATTGTAAGCAAATTTGTTATAATATTGACGTGTCATTGCGAGTCCGAAGGACGTGGCAATCCAAAACTTGTAGATTGCTTCGTCGCCTATGGCTCCTCGCAATGACAGCTTAAAATAAAATTTATGCCTGATAAAGATAAAATAGTTTTAGACTTAGAAAGCAAGAAAACTTTTGATGAAGTTGGCGGTCAGCACAACCGGCATCTTTTGGGTGTGTCGGTAGTAGGCGTTTACTCTTATAATCGAGACCAATATCGCGGTTTTAAAGAAGAAGAGTTTGATGAACTCCTAGAAATTTTAAAAAATTCAGAACTTGTCATTGGTTTTAACAGTAAGAGTTTTGATTTTACAGTGCTTCAGCCCTATTATAAAAATTTTGATCTGTTTTCACTCAATCATTTGGATATTTTGGAAGAAATAGTTTATTCTCTAGGGCATAGACTAAAATTAGAGACCGTGGCTCAGAGTACTTTGGGCTATGGTAAATCTGGTGAGGGTTTGGATGCAATTTTTTATTATAGAAATAATGATTGGGATAAACTCATAAAATATTGTTTGGATGACGTGAAGATTACCAAAGAAGTCTATGATTATGGGCAGGCGCATGGCAATATTTGGTATAACAATTCTGGCCGCAAGGAAAAAATAATGATTCGTTGGGCCAGTAGTAATGGCCGGACTATTGAGGAAAAAGTCAGAGATGCTATGAAAAGCGGGGATCAACTGGAAATTGAATATATTGATGAGGGTGGTAATACCACTATCCGTCGCATTGATGTCCAGCAGATAAGCAATAATAAAGTAAAAGCCTTTTGCCACTTACGTGAAGCAGTGAGAATTTTTGATTTAGATAAAATAAAAAATGCCAAGGTTATTGGCAAAATGACTAATTGGCAGAATAGTTTGTTGTAGGTTTTGCTACTCTTTTTGTGTGGCCAAAAAGAGTAGCCAGAAAAAGCCATCAGCTGGCAGAAAAATCTAAAGAATTTATTGCTTCTGGTCGCTATTTTTGTGAACTCACCTTCGACTCGCTTCGCTCGCTCAGGTTCAGACAGCACAAAAATAGCCGCGACCATTCGCGGCTAAATTCTAAGATTTTTCTGAAAGCTGAATAGAGATCAAAAAATTAGCTTAAAAATGGTTATTTTCTAGTTTTATGTAATTCTACTGTGTTATATAGCAACATAGCCACTGTCATGGGTCCGACTCCACCGGGAACAGGAGTAATGAATTTTACTTTGTCATATACCGCGCTAAAATCCACATCGCCGACAACATAATTGTTGTCGATTTTGTTTGTGCCAACATCAATGACGATGGCGCCTGGTTTTACCATATCAGCCGTGACAAAAAATGGCTGACCGCAAGACACGATTAGAATATCAGCTGATAGAGCTTCGGTTTTTAGATTCTTTTGATTTGGTTTAATAGTTTTGACATGCACTTTGCGATCATTTAGCAATTTTTCCAGTGGCTTGTAAAACACATCACTTCTGGAAATAATCACAGCCGTCTGACCAGTGATATTTTCACCAGTGCTCTCAATTAGTTTTATAATACCCAAGGGCAGTCCAGGCACAAAATCATTTTGTCCAGACAAAAGTTTTTGGATATTAATTGGGTGGAAGCCGTCCACGTCTTTGCTGGGATCAATGGCTTGAATCACTTGGCCAGTGTTTAAGTGTTTAGGCAAAGGCAGTTGGACTAAGATGGCATCAATTTGTTCGTCATGGTTTAAAAAATCTATTACTTTTAGCACTTCTGTAGTTGGAGCGTCCTTAGCTAAAAGATATTCATGAAAATCAATGCCGACATTACGTGAGGCTTTCTTTTTGAGGTCAACGTAGATTTTAGAAGCCGCATCATCACCAATTAAAATTACGGCTAAACTTGGTGTTAGGCTGTTTTGTTTTATTTCCTGGTAGATTGATTGTTGAATTTGATTGGCTAGGGCTTTGCCGTCAATGATTTTGTCCATAGTATTTTTAGGGTCATTCTGGAGGGATCCGCCAGCTGGCGGAGACCGATAGAATCCAAAGCAATTTAGATTGGTAGATTCTATCGCTTCGTCGCGTCAGACGCGACTTCGCTCCAGAATGACGGTATTAATCTAATTCTGGATAGAGCGGGAATTTTTGCATCAAATCTAAGATAATTTTTTTGTTTGGTTCTTTGGCTGTTTTAGATTTCAAAGTGTCAATGATAACATCAGCAACAATTTCCATTTCTTTTTCTTTTAGCCCGCGAGTGGTCAGCGCCGCTGTGCCCAGTCTAATGCCAGATGGATCCATGGGTTTGCGTTTATCATAGGGGATCATGTTTTTGTTAGTATAGACATTGACATTGTCCAGCAAACTTTCGGCTTCTTGACCAGCTAAGCCCACAGTCGTGACATCAATTAGGAGCAGGTGGTTGTCAGTGCCGCCAGAAACCATTTTGATGCCAGCGTCACGGAATTTATTTTCCAGAACTTTGCAGTTTTTTAAAATTTGCTCTTGGTAAGTTTTAAATTCTGGTTTTAGAGCTTCGCCAAAAGCTACGGCTTTGGCCGCAATGATGTGTTCCAGTGGGCCGCCCTGCATACCTGGGAAAACAGCGCTATCAATTTTTTGGGCTAGAGTTTTTCTTGCCCTGAGCGGAGTCGAATGGTTGCCAGCAGGATCTAGGCGATCTTGGATTTTTGATAGGATAATTGCTCCGCGCGGTCCGCGCAAGGTTTTGTGGGTAGTAGTAGTTACCACATCAGCTACCGGCACAGGATCGGGATGCAGGCCAGTCGCTACCAGCCCAGCAATATGAGCCATATCTACCATCAGATAGGCATTGACTTCATCAGCAATGTCTTTAAATTTTTGAAAATCAATTTGGCGAGGATAGGCTGAAGCACCAGCTAAAATTATTTTTGGCTTGTGTTCTTTGGCTAGAGCCAAGACTTCATTATAATCAATGGTTTCAGTTTCTTTGTTTACGCCATAGTGAATAAATTTATAAAATTTACCAGAAAAATTGACGGGGTGGCCATGAGTCAAGTGCCCGCCATGAGCTAGGGAAAATCCCAAGATAGTGTCGCCTAAGTTGGCTAGAGCAAAGTAAGCTTCCATATTGGCTTGGGAGCCGGCATGAGGTTGGACATTGGCATGCTCAGCGCCAAATAATTTTTTGACGCGCTCAATCGCCAAGCTCTCGGCTTTGTCAATGAATTCATTGCCGCCATAATATCTTTTGCTAGGGTAGCCTTCGGCGTATTTATTGGTTAAAACTGAGCCGGCTGTTTCCAAGACTGCTAAGGACACAAAATTTTCTGAAGCAATCATCTCAGCGCCTTGCCTTTGGCGGTTTAGCTCAGCTTTTAAAATGTCAGCGACCTCGTGGTCGGTTTGGCCTAGATATGTCATGTATTTTAGGTGTTAATAATCGGTATTTAGTTTAGCATATTTATTTTTTTAAGCAATGTTTTTATAAAAAAGTCTAGAGGCCAGTCCACAGGGGAACTGGCCTCTCTTTCGCGCCCGCGCTCGCGTCAGCGCATGTGGTCCACGAGAAATTCTCGTGAGAAAATCCAGTGGCCACGCTTGTCCACGCGAGCGGGGATTTTTTCCTGTCTTGCCCAACGACGCAGGGTACCAGCAGTCTTGCGGATGAGTTTGCCAGCCTGTTTGGCGTCCAAGGGCGTATGCATGTTTCTCCATAGCTGGGTGATACGGTCAATCAGTTGTCCGTTGGTCATGTCCCAGCGCTGAGCCAGGTCTTGGATGCGGTCCATGTCTTCTGGGATCCAGCCATCTCCCTCTACTAGGGTAGGGATGATGAGGTCGCGGATGACCTCTTTTTGGCGTTGTTGCTTGGGGTTGTCATACCATCTCAGATGGCAGATCTTGTTCAGATAGGCGATGAAATCGCGGCGATTGTCCGAAGACATATTTTCCCACAAGGTCAGTATCATGATTCCCTCCCCTCGGGTCAAAAAACAGTGGAGTGTGCTAGTCTCCACTATCTTAGCGTTTTTTATGTTTTTGTAAAGCCCTAGAGGCTTTTGGTCATATAAGTGCCTTGCAGGCGGTAGCCTAATTTGCGATAGTAATTTCTCACACCAATGCCGGAAATGACGGCAATTTTTTTAAAGTTGTTCTGCCGGCTAATTCTTTCGGCTTCCAGCATCAGTTTTTTGCCTAGACCCAAGTGCTGGGTTTGGCTGATTTCATCATCTTGAGCTTGGTCATAGACTGGGATCATCTGGCCATAGACATGGAGTTCGCGTACTAGTGCGGCCTGGTTTAATTCCGGTAATATGTTTTTAGCTTTGGGGTTATTAAAACGCAGGCGCAAAAAAGCATAGACCTTGCTTTTGTCGGGGCTTTCTAGACTTAAGAAAATTTCGCGTCCCAGTGAAGCCGGATATTCTCTAGTGACTAATTCCATTTTATCTATATCTTGGCTAGCACTGCGCACTTCACGGCAACGTAAACATTGGCAGGACTTGCCTTGTTTGTTTAGTTCGGTTTGCAAAAATTGGCGCAAGTTAGTGATTTTATTGCCAGCCACAATACTTTCCTTGGGTATATCACGAATTAAGCGATTGATGCGCACATAGGGTGGCACCAATTGTTTTACTTTTAGCAGTAGATTGCTTAATTGTTTTATAGTGTATGGTTTGTACTTGCCTTGTTTATACCATTTATACAGCTGGGCATAGACACTTACAATACAAGGGTAGATTTTTATCTGATCAGGCTGCAAATCTGGTGAAGAAAAAACATATTTAAACATCGCCAAGTCTTTGGCTGGAGTGGAGCCGGGTAAGTCGGGCATATAGTGGTGGTCAACCTTAAGTCCGGCTTCTTTTAAGAGGCGAGTAGCAATAATACCTTGCTCCAAGGTATGTCCGCGTTTTATTAATTTGAGGATTTTGTCATCAGTATGCTGTATGCCTAGTTGCACTCGGGTGCAGCCTAAGCGCCGCATTTTTTTTATCTCAGTGGGACTGACAAAATCAGGCCGAGTTTCTAGAGTTAGGCCAATGATTTTGTAGCGAGCGCTTTCATTGATTTTTTGTTCGCGCGCCAGATTATATGGTCGGCGTTTGGTTTTTTTGGAGACCTGTCCTGAGCTTGCCGAACGGAAAGTATTGGCCGCATAAAAACAGTCACGTATAAAATCATCTTGATACTTACTTGGGTAGACTGACCAAGTGCCGCCCAAGACCATGAGTTCTAGCTTGTCAACAGCGTGGCCGTTGTTTTCTAAGGCTTGGATGCGCATAGTGACCTGCCGTTTGGCATCAAAGAGATTCATTTTGGCGCGGGCGGCGGCTGGTTCATTGGACAGATAGCTCTTAGGCATATCGGGCTCAGTCGGACAATAGACACAGCGACCTGGGCAGACAAAGGGTTTGGTTAAGACTGTGATGACTGATACACCAGAAAGAGTGCGCACGGCCCGCTTTTTTAGGAGCTGTTCAAAATTTTTATTAGCTTTTATTTTTTTATTTTTTACAAGTTGACGGTAAGCAGAAATCAGGGTAGCCTTAGTATGAGGCGCTAGCTTGTGTTGGCTAAAGACCTGCCGCAGTGCTCGGACAAACTCAAGCTCATTAGAATATTTTTGGTTATATAATTCTAACAGTATCTTATTAATTAAATTGTCGTTTATTTTTTTTACCATGCTAGATACTCAAAAAAATTTACAAAATACTTACAATCAGATTGCCCCAGAGTTTTCAGCCACACGGGCCTATCCTTGGGAGGAATTATCTGTTTTTATACCATATCTAAAGAACGGCGGCAAGGTGCTTGACCTGGGCTGTGGTAATGGCCGGCTTATCAAGGTTTTGGAGAATAGCCAGATGCCTTATGATTATACTGGCGTTGATTTTAGTGCCGAGCTCATACAAGCGGCCAAGGCCAAATACCCCCAGCACAAATTCGAAGTGGCTGATATGCGAGAAGTTGATTATCCGGAAGCTAGCTTTGATTTTATTTTTTTAGTAGCGTCTTTTCATCACCTTAAGTCAAGGAGAGAGCGCCAAGTAATGCTGGATAATATACACTATTGGCTTAAGCCCAATGGCTATGTGTTTATGACTAATTGGAATTTGTTTCAGAAAAAATATATTAAATTTTTTTTCAAAAATATATTTGATAAAAAATCATGGAACGATGTTTTTGTGCCCTATACACTGCCCAATGGTCGTGATCCGCTTCGCGGCGGGGCGAGAAAATACTGGCGCTATTATCACAGTTTTACAGTTAGCGAAATCACTAAACTGCTAAAATCAGCCAATTTTTCTCTAAAACCAAAAGGCGTTTACAGGACGCGCTTTAATACTAATTGTTTAGTAAAAAAATAAGGTTTATTTCCAGTTAATCATCGCCAAACCAACAATAATTATCAGCATGCCAGCCAACTGGAGCAGGCTGATATTTTCTTTAAAGACAAAATAGCCGACTACCGTGATGAGCAGGGCGGAAAAAGATACCCACAATATATTGGTGATAGCTATGCCCTCATAACGTAAGGACCGAGCAAAGGCTAGGCCGGCGGCGGCAAAGAATAGAGCCGTAGCTACTAGCCATCAAGGATTTTTGTGCAGGCTCCACAGCTTGCCACTGATAATTCCCAGTAAGTCAAAGAGGCTGACGACTAGGACATTTAAAATAAATGGGCTCATAATTTTATTTAATTTTTATAAACTCTTTAAGGATAGCATAAGTATGAGGAAAGGCTAAAATATCTTGGCTGATGTTTTTAATATCCAACCAAATTGGTTGGCCTTCACAGCTTTTATTTAGTTGCCCGCCAACTATATCAGCTAAGAAAATATGAATGCACTTAGCTTGTCTTTCCCAAACATCAAGAGCAGTAATTTTTTTAATAATTTTGACATCATAGCCAGTTTCTTCTTTGGCTTCGCGGGTAGCAGTAGCTTCTAGGCTTTCGCCAGCTTCAACAAAACCACCAACAAAATCAAATTTACCTTTGGCTGGTGCAAAATTTCTTTTATTGAGCAATATTTTATTATCTTTGATAACAAGCACTCCGGCACAATCTTTTCTAGGCACGTTTTTATAATAAATTTTATTTTATAGAATCTATATAATCTTGAAATAGCGCCATTACTTGTTTAGTATGCTGGCCAACACGACCAGACCCGATTTTTATATTATCAACTTTGACAACCGGCATGATTTCTTTGTTAGTGGCGGTGATAAAAGCTTCGTCGGCAGTTTTGAGGTCTTGAAAAGTAATATTTTTTTCCAAAACCTTGAATTTATTTTTAGCCAATTTTAGCAACTTGTTTCTAGTGACGCCCAGCAAGACATTGTCTTTGGGAGTTATCAGGGTTTTATTTTTTATTATAAAAAAATTGCTAGAGCTGGCTTCTAATATCTTGCCTTGGTAAGTGTAGAGGATTTCAAAAGCTTTTTGCTTACGGCGCCAATCTTGGAGCCTATAAGTCATGGCATAGTTGAGGCTTTTGGCTTGAGCCATATCTTTTTGGTATTCAAAAGTGACTACCTTGATGCCATGAGCATAGAGAGAACGAGGCCAAGGCTTTAATGGTTCTATTAAAATAAATAAACTAGCAGACTGAAGGTGTCCAGAGTGGGACAGCTTGCCACCAGTGACAACTATGCGGACATTAGAATCTTTGTAGTTATTTTTTTGCAGTAGACGCTTGATAATAGTATTTATCTTTTTTTCAGAAATAGGCACTTTTATATTGAGGACTTTAGCAGATTGTCTGAGGCGGGCTAGATGCTCTTTTAGCAAAAATGGCTGGCCATGATAAGTCCTGAGGAAATCAAAGACCCCATAACCGCGCAGTATGCCTAAATCATCAAGGTCCAAAGCCGCTTTAGCTTTGGGCATTATTTTACCATTTAGATAGCAATAATTTAGATTTTTTTTAGTTTTCATTTTTATAGCTTATCAATTCTTAGCTTATTTGTAAATCTGTAGTATGGACAAACTATTTGTTTTGTGTTAATATAATTAGCCAAAGATTTTCCGGTAGGTAGTTGTCGGTCTCAATGGAGGTATCCCGATGTCCCGCATGAAGGCCAAAATGTTCATTGAACTTGAAGACCTGCTGCTGTTCCAAGAAGGTGGTCGCATCCGTTTCTCGACGGAAAGAAGCACCAATCACCAGGTGGAGATCAGTGTTGATCCCGATCAGTTCAAGATCGAGATCACATCGTACGTCGGCGGCTTCATCGGCCCGAAGCCGGGGCAGGTGTTCCAGTCGCCGTTCGAGCCCGCGCCGGCCGAGCCCCAGGGTCCTGACCCCCACCTGATCTGACCCCCGTTCCTTCCACGCGCGCAGCCCAGGCCTTTCCTTCGGGAGAGGCCTGGTTTCTTTTCTTTAATTTTCAAACTCAAACAGATCATCAATCGTAGTTTTGAGAGCTTTGGCTATATCGTGAGCCAATTGGAGCGAAGGGTTGTATTTTCCCTTTTCTAGAAAAACAATAGTTTCTCTACGGACTTTTACTTTATTAGCCAACTCCTCTTGAGTTAGATTATATTTAGCACGATATTCTTTGATATGGTTCATCATATTATTTGCGGGAGTTTAGCCACTTAAATACTATAGAGTTTACAATCATGAGCAGGCAGATGCTATAGGCTAGGAAATTAGCTAGTAGCATGAGCATATCATTATCTTTAGCGGTTACAAATAATATCATGCTAGCTATAGCGCCAGACAAAGAATAAAAATATAGAACATAACGAGCAGACTTACCAGCTACTTGATAGTCTCTTTCATCAGCCAAGACATCTTGGACTTTTTTGCGACAGACATAGAGTAGGCTCATACCAGCTATAATTACCAAAAGGGGGATAATGTAATTGTTTTTTACCATAGAAATAGCCACAAACATAGCTGTTAGGAAAGAAACTATTAAGCGGCAAATTAAGTATTGTTTTTTGGTCATAATTTTTTAGTTAGTTTATTA
>Ga0074199_1001064_pt1 | contig 28688 bp, 26 predicted proteins | sample EPASupsiteSAE347_FD_64528 | JGI IMG/M metagenome (GOLD analysis project Ga0074199, IMG submission 64528) | Bioremediated contaminated groundwater from EPA Superfund site, New Mexico - Sample SAE3-47 | ecosystem: Environmental > Aquatic > Deep subsurface > Groundwater > Contaminated ... | reverse complement strand
TCATTAGGTTAAATTGTATCTGAGTCACTGAAGGGTCACACAGGATACATCTGCTTGAAGATTAAATATTTTCTCGTGGATATATCCTGCCTTCACTTCATCACTGGAATTCTAGATTGTGCCGTCCTGAATAGTCTCTTTCTCTCAACGAGCATCTTTCATTAAGTATCTCTCAACGAGTTCTGACAGTCTTGCTAAAAAATATCCGCCCCCCTGACACCATGCTGCTTAACGAGGAGGATTGCCGAATGGTGGGTGGATGTGTCGGGGGTGGATGTAGGGGAAGCCCTCTTCGGGTGGCTTGGACGGTTCGGACTTCCCGGCTGGAGGGATTGCTCGCCCGCTCTTCGGGCTTGGAATTGTAGCGAGAACGAATGAACTATAAATCTATTTGAGCAGGTTTGATAATAATTCATACAAATTAAGATCAAACCTGTGACCACTCCTAACCCACCACGGGCAGACTGCCCTGCCGAATCGTGCAACTGAATTCATTCCTGCAGATCGTCTCGGCAATGGATACAGATAATAATCAATACGAGAATCCTCTGAAGCATGAATCTTGCACGCCGCGTCAGTTCCGCGGAGCTTATGGACCTATTTCTCTCGTTAGCAGCCCTGGTCATCGCGTTCTCCATTTTAGGAGAGCGGCGGTTGCCCGGAATTGAGGCGATCATTATCACTGCTCTTGGTGTCAGCACAGGCTTTCTTCTGCACGAGCTGGCGCACAAATTCGTCGCCATGCATTTTGGCTATTGGGCGGAGTACAGAGCCAACCGCATGGGACTTGTCCTCGTCATCGTCATGGCCTTTGCGGGGTTCATCTTCGCCGCGCCGGGAGCGGTCATGATCAGCCGGACCTCTGCGCCTCAGAATTTCTATTCCCTGGACCCGTTCGGCCAGGAAAAGCTGGCTGCCCGGGAGAAGAAGGAAGAGCTTCTCATCTCTTTGGCCGGGCCCTTGACCAACATCGTCCTGGCCATCGTCTTCTTCCTGGTGCTCATGGGCGGCTTTTTTGCGGGCTCGCTCTGGCAAAATGCCGCCAGCTTTGCTCTCTTCATCAATTTAACTCTGGCCGCCTTCAACCTGCTGCCCTTCGGACCGCTGGACGGCAAAAAGATCTATGACAGCAACCGGGCCGTCTGGGTGCTGGTGGGAGTGCCGACCATTCTGGCAGCTCTGCCGGTTTACCTGGGAATGATTTGAGGATGCAGAAAGATGATGGCTCGCCTGAAAAATGAGTGTGACCGAAGCAAAAAGTGATTGGTGCAGAACGAAAGAGGAAAGAGAAAAGTGAAAAGAGAAAAACGAAGAATGCCTTAAGAACAACCTTATATGCAAAGAAACCAATTGATTAAGCAATGCGCCGACTGACAGCTCTCGTTTGCGGAAGGGTTCAGCATGTTGGCTACAGGTCAAGAGTTGTGACCATGGCCAGGACGCTGGACCTCAAGGGATTCGTGAAGAACCTGCCGGACGGCAGAGTGCTCGTGGTGGCCGAGGGCGAAGATGCGGATATTGAGAGATTTTACAGGGCCATCAAGATGGAAGACCCTCTGATCAAGGTCGAGGACATTCAGGCCGAGTTCTCCGAGCCGGTGGGGGCCTGGGACGATTTCTACAAGATTGCCGGCGAGAGAGAAACGGATTCCCGGCTCGATACTGCCGCGTTATTCCTAAAGGATCTGATCGTGGTTGTGAAGGACGGCTTCAAGGAGACCAACTCCCGTCTTTCCAGCGTCGATGAGAAGCTGGGAAGCATCGACTCAAAGCTGGGTACAGTGGCCACAAAGCTTGATCAGATTGCGGACACGCAGGAGAAGATCGTCCACAAGATCGATGCAGCCCGCAGGGACATCGTATCCGAGGTAAAGGGGCTGCGCCAGGATATCAAAGGCCGAATAGGTGAAGGACGGCGGCTAAAAAAGTCGCAGATCGACCTCGCCCATATCCGGGCCAGGATGAATCTGCGAACTGATTGAGGGCGCGGAAAATCCCGGTCCAAATCCTCGTCAGTTTTAAATCATCGATTTTAATTACTTCCTTACCGGTTGGCTCTTCATCGATTAGCTTTTTATCGATTAGCCCTTCCTCAATCAGTTCCTGCTTAATTGGGTCCTCATCGCTTATATTTTCGCGGATTTCTTGATTTGTTCGGCCATGGCCTCTGCAGCCTTGTAGTAGGCATCTCGCGTCATAAGAGGTTTGCTGATCTTCGCTTGTGTATCGCTGGAAACCCTGCCGTTTTTCACGAACTGGCGACCCGCATCTTTTGCAGCCTGGAATATTTCATCCACGAGACCGGTTTCCCCCGCTTTGATCATTTCCGACATGCCCTCTGCCATGGGACGGAGCAGTGCTGCGGCAAAATCGGAGCCTCCGTCCGGCATGGAATAAACCGCATTTATATGCAGCAGAAGCGGATCAAATGTGGTAAGCTCCCAGGCCGAGCAGGTGGACACCAGGACCGCTTTTTGTTTCTTCGTCCCCTTCTGGCCGAACACATGGATTGGCAACTGCCTGTCCATGATATTCTTGAGGGGGCCTGTGATGCCGGAATAGTAAACGGGGCTTGCCCAAACGATGACATCCGCATCAGCGAGCTTAGGCAGCAGCATTTGCATGTCGTCCTTCTGGCCGCAGACTCCGAGATTCTTGAACCAGCAGCTCATATCGCCGTTGCACGGACCTACGTTCAGCTTCCCGGCATAGAATAGCTCCACTTCTGCGCCTGCCTCCTTCATTCCTTCCAGGAACGGATTCAAAATCATGGCCGTATTTCCCTTTTCCATTCGCGGGCTGCCGTTAATCGCAATAACCTTCATGTCGGTATCACCTTTAAAACATATTTATCTGTCGTTCGTTGTCCGATGTGATTGAAACATTTATCAACCATTTTCGCGCTTAATTATCAGTTGCATCCTGCATTTAAAAACCATATCTTACTTCCTGCAAGGATATAGATTGCGGCATACATGACGGCCATGAATGAACGGCACGAATAGAAGGCATGACTGAACAGCATGAATCGAGGTCAAGAATGAACCGCATGAATAGAAGGCATGGATGAGTGCAGCAAATTAAACAGCAAGAAATGAGACGGCAAGAATGAATGGCATGGATTGAATGGAAGAAAAAATAGGCTTGAATTGAGGTTTCTAAGTGACATCATCTAACGCCTTTGGCGGCTCGGGCCAGGACCAATTAGATCCCTTTGATACCGGCGACGCAAATATTTGGAGAAAGGCCGAGTATCTGGGGCGCTATCTCTTCGCTGCAGATTTTCTGATGCTGCATCTGCCGCGAGCTGCAAACGGAAATTCACAGATCGCAGACCAACGAGCAGCGGATAAACGAACTATTGCAGACATCTCCTGCGGCCTGGGCTACGGCACAGATGTTCTGGGCGATATCGCCGAAAGCGTCGTGGGCGTTGACAGCAGCCGGGATATGATAGAAAAGGCGATTGAGCGGTGCAATATCCGCAGGCCCGGCGCGAGATTTCTACGAAAGGATCTTGATAGCGAGGACTTGTTTCCGGATATCGAAGAGAACTCGGTCGATGCTGTAGTGAGTTTTGAGACGCTGGAGCACCTGGTCGATCCCAACCGGGCTGCCTCCCAGTTCTCTCGAATTCTGAAGAAGAATGGGTTCTTGATTTGCTCGGTTCCCAACGTGCTGTCTGAATCGGGCGACGGCTGCGGCCTTCCCAGAAACAAGGGCCACAAGCAGTGGTTCAGTTTTGCGTCTTTGTGCCGGATGCTGCAAGCCTGCGGCTTTCAGGTGATCTATCGACTGGGCCAATCCAAATCAAGGGCGCTCTTTCGAAGAGAGCAGCAGATGATTCACGCCAAGCGAATTTTGCATAAAATCTGCGAAGAGCCGATCATGCACACGCCGGAGATGATTCGCTGGCTGGCTTACGTCGCCGCTTACCCCACGGTGGAAGATGCGGACGGCTCGTACTCCCTCATCGTTGTTGCTCAAAAGAAATAATCATGCATCAAGAAATGACGAATAATGATGAATGGCAAAGAATGCTGATGGATGGACAGAGAATGCATGACTGATAGTGAATAAATAATAGTGAATAACTGATGGTGAATAAATGATAGTAAATAACCGATGGTGAATAAATGATAGTAAATAACCGATGGTGAATAAATGATAGTAACTGATGAAGAAGCTATCCCATTTTCTCCATCAATCTGTCGCTGAGCACGAATTCTTGGCCAAAGCGGGTTTGCTGGCCTCATTTTCCAGAAGCATGGCCGCAAACAGAAATGCCAGCGGTTTGAGTTCGTCATCTTCGGGCAGCCTCTTCAAACCCATCTTTTGCGTCAGGGGCAGTGCGGTGTCTCTTCCAAAATATATCTCCATTCCCTTCAAGCGCAAGAGAAGCCGGAAATAATCCGCGTCCAGAGATGGTTGAAACAAATCCGCCAGCAAATTTGCAGGCAATCTGCCCGGCGTTTCCTTTGCCGCCGGATCATGGTTTTGCTCTTCCTTCAGCCCAAAGAGGAAGTCTGCAATCCTTGCCCTCAGTTCGACATCTGCAGGGCAATTGGAAAATGTGCTGAACCTGCGATTTTCTTCACAGAGGAGCAGATTCATCTTTGAAAGATAAAGAGCGGCACTGCATACTTGCGGCTTGACCGATTGAATGGTGCATCCGGGAAGACCGGCATCGTAAAAAGGGCACGGCTCACCAATCGCCTTGCGAATCATCCTGGCATTTTCCACAGCTTCGCCTTTGAGTTCATGAGGACGCGTGTAATCTTTCAGGAACCTCTTCAGGCTCATGCCCTTATGCTTGGCGATCCGTCTGCAGTCCTGGAAGGAGACGGCCACCGTCTGCTCCTCTTGGCAGCACCGACCGCATCTTCGGCATCGGCTGGCAAGATGCAGGGCGGCATTTCCCGAAAAGTACGGCTCATAATCCTGGGAGATCAGTTCGTTCATCGCCTCAGCCACAGTCTCTTGCGGCTTTTGCCCAGCCGAAGGAAAGATAGCCTGCAAGGACTGCATGGCTTCTAACGCTTTGCGACTTTGCTGCCTCAACTCTTTCTTCAACGCGACGCACCTCATTTTCACATGAAAGACTCACAAGGCATACTGATTTTCATCTTTTGGGCATGATCCCTGGCTGAGGATCATGGCTGTTTTTTGGCAAGTCAATTTTTCAGTTCTGTCGGTCTTCCTCAATTGATTTTGCCCCGTCATTTGTCTTTCATTTGCCTTTTTGGGATTATCTGTTATTCGTCTTTGAGTATTTATATCTCTAAGAACAAAGAAACTGTGGCGGAAGATGTTTTGGGTGCCATTTTCTTTCAATGATCTGAAATCCTGTAATCTAATTCTAATCTATTTTTCGAAAAAAGACTGCATCTAAATCAGTCCAATCTGAAGGTCAAATCTGGATATAATCGTCTATATAGCTCAAAACGAGCAATATTGTGCTGCGTGAGAAATAGCAGTCTGCAGCCACAAATAAATATGCCGAATTAAAACAGACGACATTCTTGGCCGGCAGAATGCATCCTTACATTAGCGGAACTTCCATAAATCGTTTCCGGGCATAAAGTGCCATGCATGCGCCGCGAAAAATTGCAGTTGCGCGCGATTGATGGCGGCCGGACTGTCAAAAAGCAGAGACTCAGGGAAAGTATTGCTAGAGGTGTGATCTTGAAATCAAAGAAAAGAGATATGGGCCTGATTGTATCAGAGATTTTGAACATATGCATGAAAGGGTCAGGAAAGACACGCATAATCTATCAAGCCAATTTGAACTCATCCAAAGCGAACCAGTATCTGTGCAATTTGATCCAAAAGGGCTTGATCGAGGAGAGCACATCGGGCAACAGGACTCTATACAAAACGACACCAAAGGGCATTGAACTGATGCAAAAATACCAGCGGCTGCAAAATGAGATGGATGAGATTCACAGTCACATCTTTGCTGCAGAGGCTTGAGTCTCGTTGCATCAACATAAATTGCAGAATCGGCTATTTCTGCATGAAATTACAAAAAAAAATGTATTTAAATTTCAAATGAGGTTACTTATCCAATATATATCAAATTATAATAATTTATATAAAATATGTCACGGTGGTTTTTTCTGGATTTGTGATGAGAATTGCCTGGAAAATCCTGCCGTGAATCGTCTGGAAATCCTACTGTGAATCGTTCAACGGAAGTGTCTGCATAGCAGTTGGAGTGTCTACTGACAGATGCTTGGTTAACAATCATTTGGATTATAAGCGCAATAATTGTAAGCACAATAATTGTAAGCACAATAATTGTAAGCACAATAATTGTAAGCACAATCGCACATTAATTGTAAGCGCAAAAAAAAGCAACATAGCAGCGCAATTCACACGCAAGGCATTTCTGCGCATCAGATCGAGCCGGATTTATCGCTATCGATCTAAGCCTCGATCCAGTCAACCTTTATCCCGTCTGCCAGCTCGATCAGAGCCCCAAATCCTCGACGAAGCTCTCCCACATTGATGATGCGTGTCTTTCCGATTCTTGCTTCTCCTCGATCCTCATGGATGTGGCCGCAGAGCAGAAGGTCGGGCTGGCGCTCTTCCACGAAGCGGCGCAGGCCGACCGAGCCGCTGTACTCGCCGTTGTAGAGGCGGTCGCGCGTCTCTCGCGGCGGCTGATGAGTTAAGACAATCTTGAACCTCTTCTCGGATATCTTTCTGCAGGCATCCGTAAGAGCAGAATAGACATCGTCGTCATGATTGTAGTATCTGGTCGGATCGCCGAGCCTTGCCGGATTGCGAGCAATGATGCCACCCATGCCGATGAATCCATAGTCGCCCCGCAAAAAGACGGAGCGGTGCAGCATTTTAAAACCAAAGTCCCGCCAGAGGTCCGGCACGACGTCTTTGTGATCCATGTTACCGGGAACTATCAGAACGGGCCGCCCAAGGTCGGCCAGGGCGACAGCCACCGGCACTGCCGCCCGGCGACTGCTGCCGTTGTGCAAATCCCCGCAAAATGCAATCAGGTCGCAGTCAATTGTCTTCAGAGGGTCAAGCATCTCGGCGTGATCATGCAGATCCGCTAACGCCAGAATTCTCAAGGGCTTATCTTTCAGAGGCTCGTTCATGAGATATCTCCCAACACCGTTTTTCCCCTTTTTCTTCAACCGTCCTAAACCGCTTTCATTGATCGGCTATATCCATTGATGCATAATTATCACCAACTATTATCATGATTTCGGCACAGGCACAATTGATAATTCCATCCAGAAACTGCGATCTCGGATTGACACGCTTGAAGATAATTCGGTGCGTCAAAATCAATTCGAAGGGATTTTAAGCATGAGCTTGCCATCCCTAAAATTATGGCGCTTCCGAGGAGCATTTCGGGTAAAGAGGGCGATAGTTCTCGTTTGCTCAAGAAGTACTTTGGATATGAGTCATTTATCCCGCCGCAGGATGAGATAGTCGCAGAGGTCCTGGCGGGAAAGGATGTCTTTGCCCTTCTGCCCACCGGCGGCGGCAAATCGATATGCTACCAGCTTCCGGCCCTGATGCTCGAAGGCACGGCCCTGGTGATCTCGCCGCTGATAGCTCTCATGAAAGATCAGGTAGACCGCTTGCGCACCCTCGGAATCCAGGCCGCCTGCATCAACAGCACCCTTGGGCCCGGCGAGGTTCAGAGAATAATAACCGACCTGCTCGACCATCAGATCAAGATTCTCTATGTTGCCCCGGAGAGGCTTACAGTCCCGGAGTTTCTGTCATTTCTAAAACGTCTGAAGATAAGTCTAATCGCCATCGACGAAGCTCACTGCATCTCCGAATGGGGTCACGAGTTCCGGCCAGCCTACCGCCACTTGAGGGTGCTGAAAGACCATTTCCCGAAAACGCCGTTCATCGCCCTGACCGCCACCGCCGTGCCCGGGGTGCAAAAGGATATTGTTTCCCTCCTCAAGCTGGAAAATCCGGCCATCTTCAAAGCCAGCTTCAACCGCCGCAATCTGCACTACCAGATCCGGCCAAAGGACGACGCATTCGGCCAGTTGCTCGACTACCTGAACCGCCATCGAGGCGCTTGTGGCATCATTTACTGCTCGACGCAAAAGGCGACCGAGTCCCTGGCCCGCAGGCTTCAGGCCGTGGGTATGAAGGCGCTGGCATATCATGCCGGAATGGATGGCGCTCTGAGGTCGAATACGCAAGAGAAGTTCATAAAAAATGAGGTGCAGATCATAGTGGCCACGGTTGCCTTCGGCATGGGGATCGACAAGCCGGATATTCGCTTCGTGATTCATTACGATCTCCCCAAGAACCTGGAGAGCTATTCCCAGGAGACGGGCCGCGCGGGAAGAGACGGCCTGGAGAGCGACTGCATCCTTTTCTTCGGATACGGGGACACAAAGAAGATCGAGTATCTAATCGAGCAGGGAAACGACGAGGAAGAGAAGAAGATCGCATACCAAAAGCTGCAAGACCTGGTTCGCTTCTGCGACGGCAAGGACTGCCGCCGCCGCTCGCTCCTGGCGTATTTCGGGGAGACTTATGCTGAGGAGAATTGCGGCAGATGCGACAACTGCCTCCAGCCGCGAGAGAGCATGGACGGTACACAGGTCGCAAAAAAGATTCTATCCGCAGTCTCGCAGGCGCAGGAGCGATTCGGATCAAGCTACATCGTCGATATTCTGCGCGGCTCGCGAACGCAAAAGATCCTGCAAAACGGGCATGAACGGCTGAAGGCTCACGGCACGGGCCGGGAGTTTTCCCAGTCGCAGTGGTCCTCTTTCATCCGGGAGCTGGCGGCGCAGGGTTTCTTGAGGATTGAAGGAGAAAAGTATCCGATTCTGAAGCTGACGGAGAAGAGCTACAATATCCTATTTGGCGGCGAGGCCATCCTTCTCACCAGGCCAAAGGAAAAATCCGGCCCGGCAACGGAAGAGAGAGGCTTTTTGGAGAGAGACTTTGCGGGGCCCAAAATAAAATCCAAGGAATTGCCATCGGAGCGCATCAGGCCGAGCGCCCAGACGAGCCAGGAGCTGCTGGAGCGCTTGCGGGCTCTGAGGCGCAAACTGGCAGATGATGAGGGCATCCCTCAGTACATGGTCTTTCACAATTCCAGCCTGAAAGCAATGGCCGCCAGGCTCCCACAAAACCATATCGAGTTTCGGGCCGTCGAGGGCGTGGGAGACAAGAAGCTGGAAAAATACGGTGACGCATTCTTAAGCGAGATCGAAGCCTACTGCCGGGAGAGCGCTGAAGAAAAAGGGAATGATTCGGCTTCATGCCGGTCGCCGGATGACTTTGAGGATTCATTTGCAGAATGCGATGAAATTGACGACCTGACATTTGATTCGCCGCCTTCTGAACTGTCTTGCCCGCTCGACACGGACGGCTATTTGGATTTTGGCCAATGTGCGGATGGTGAATCAGGCCCAGAGCCGGAGCCGGAAAGCACAGAAGGCTCTATTGGCGGCGCGAATGCAAATGGCGACCTCCTGATGAGACTGGAAAATCTGGAGCTGCAGTTTTCCGCGCTGCAAAGGGAGCTTGCCGAATTGAAACGATGTGTCCTGGCAGCTAAGTCTTCGGAGGCAATTTCTAAAGATTCTGCCGCCAAAAAAGGCTAGTGCCGGGGATTTCGGACAAAAAATGCCGCGGGCAAAAGGCCATCGTTCGAGCGCTTCATGCCAGGACCGGAACGGGATCGACCCGGTTTTTGCTCTTCTCCATAGTTCCGTCCAGGGCCGTGCGCATCTCTGCCTTCTGGGCCTCCTCAAAGCTGCCGTTCTCCAGAAGATCCTCCATCATGCCGCTCAGGATGTCGTCCATGACCTCCATCTTGGAGTAAAGGCGCTGGCGCTGGGATGAGTAGTAGTTGATCTGCGACTGAAAGACGGGATTTGCGGCGGCCAGCTCGTTGCCGAGCAGAGAAGAGACCTCCTCGTCCGTCTTTCCTGCGGCATCCTTGATCTTATTGTAGAGGCCGAACCAGGAGAGGATGGCCGACGGGTCCAGCTTGGCAAGCTTCGGCATCATGCGTCCGAATCTTTGGGAGAGCTTGATCAAATCCTCGTTGGAGGTACGAAGGGCGTCCTGATGGCGGGCAAGGTCGGAGGCGTATTTGGCGAATTCGGGATTCTTGGACACTTCATATCACCGGATGGAATTTTAATTCTGTGTTTAAATTCTGTGTACAGAGACAACAAGTGATGCGAGAGATGATAAGGCCGAGCCGCGCGGGGCGAAAGTAATCTCTAAATGAGACCGGAATTGAAATAGGGCTGCAAGATAGCAACTGCATTGTAGCTGCATTCGAGCATCAGCAGCGCAACAATGATAGTTTAGCAGAAATATCGGTTTGATCGAGTTTATGGGCGACCGCAATACTGATCAAGTCTCAGCAGTTCGCAAGCTCTGCCATCAGCTCTGCCTCTCCTCCTGCGTGGAAGAGAAACGGCGGGGCGATCATGAGCGTCTCCTGAAGCTGCGGCCTCACTGGTCCGAGCTAAAAAGGGATGAGCAGTTTTCTCGGATCGATCAGGGCGAGACCATTCCCTTCGACATCAGCCTCCCCCTGCCCGCCCGCGACGAGCGCGAGGGCTCGGACGGGGGCGTTCAACTGTTTTGGGAGCGGTTCACGTGCCGGCATTGTGGAAGATGCTGCTTTACACCGGGGGCGGGGCTCCTCCTGGAAAAGGAGGATTTCGAGAGAATTGCAAAGCGCGTGGGAAAGAAGAGGCTGAAAGCGTTATGCAAACACGACAAAGCACTGAATATCTGGATTTTCAAGCAGCCCTGCCCGTTTTACGATTTGAAGAATTCCCGGTGCGAGATCTACGAGATTCGGCCTGCCACCTGCACCAAATATCCGCTTCATCCGCCTCTGAAGGAGATGCCTTACCATTTGGCCGTGGACGCCTTCTGCCCCGCTGCGCGCCAATTGGCCAAGGAAACATTGGGCTGGTGGATCATCTGCGAGAACCACTGGGCGCAGCTACTTCTCAAATCAAGCCGGGATTCAAAAGCCTGAATCATTGAGGCCATTAGCCTGGGCCGCAGTGCAAAATGCATTTTTTTGTCCAATGCGACTTTAGGCGTCTAAGCCCAGAATCGATGTCAGCCATTCTATTGCGGTCGCAGCGTCCTGTTTCGTTCAGGCTGGGTCGCAGGAAAACATCGTTCACAACCCTCTGATTGATTCATTCGAGCATGTCGCGGCTGATCATGTACTCGACGATCTCTGCAAAGCCGTTGCCGTAGCTCCTATCAGCCACGTAATCTGAGACTGCTTTAAGTTCGGGGGAAGAGTTGCTCACCGATGCCCGGAAGCCCGCCAGCTCGAACATGGGAATGTCGCTGTTGCTGTCGCCGATGGCGGCGAAGTCCTTCAGGTCGATTCCCATGCGCTCTGCCACACGACATAGGCCGGTTCCTTTGTCAACCTTCTTGTCTTTGATGTGCACGGCATAGGTGGTATCGATGATGTCCACCGCCAGCCCGAGCTTCTCGGCGTAAGCTGTGGCAGCCGATACATCGAAATTGCGCTCCAGAGCGATGTCGGTGAACCTGTAGCGAGATGGGTTGAATTTCTGCAGCGGAAATACTTCAGCCAGTTTTTCGAATGCGTCTTCACATAGTTTCAGGTCCGCCAAAATCACCATCTCTTCTTCAGAGTGAGAAATTACTCCTCCGTTCTCGGCAATGAAGATGCGCGGCGTGCCGAGCAAAACAGAGACTGCTCTGGTGAAGCAGTGAGTGTTGCCGGTAGCTAGGATGACCGGCGCTTTCAGCTTGCGCAAAGCTTCAACGGCGGCAGGACATAGCACGCGATTGCGGTCGCTCAGAGTGCCGTCGATGTCCACCACGAGGGCCCGAATCATTTCTGCAAGCCCCCCCGAATCGATTGTTTGCTGCATGCAGGCTCAAACCAAGCTTGATGATCCGAGTTCGCAATGATTTTAGTGAATATTTTAGAGAATAATTGAGTCGGTAGCATCTGAAGAAAAGATCGCAATTGAGCCTAAAAAAGGTTTCGTCGTGCAGAGTGTAGGTTTTTTTCGCGCTCTGCAAGTTCTTGGCCTGCTATTTGGGCTGGTGTTGAGGGTTTTTGAGGATTTTGAGGCGTCAGTATCCAGCAGCATCAAGCATGAACACTCAACGCTACGGCCACAATTACCGTAAGGACTGCAAATCCCATAAAGAGGACATGGGTCTCAGGCATCAGGTTGACCGGCTTGTCTCTTCCCGGCAGCCATTTTGGATTATGCTCGACTACCCAGGCGATCCATTTCTCATGCTGCAGCATTGCATCTGACTTTTGCACACCCGACATGTTCTATTTCTCCATTTCGTTATTAACAAGTTAGCAAGTTAGACCGTTGGCCCACGCAAACACAGCTTTTTGGTCCTGGAGGGGCCCCGGGAGATGAGCTAGAGCGATTTTCCCATCTCCCATGATGGCAGTTTTCTGTCAACTCTTAATCGTGGGCATTGGGTTACAATATCCCTCGTGTGTATAAATCCGGCGGCTAAAATCGCAGGAGATTAACAATAATAAGAATTATTTGCTTATTCCGTTTTTGGAATTGAAACAAATAGAGAAAATTGAAAAAAAGGACAAAATTGAGATGGGAAAAAGTACTTTCACCTCAATGGACATTATCCCAAAAGGAATGTCCAAAGGGAGTATCCTAAGATGCATCAAATGATGAATCCAGAATATTGAATCCGAATGGTGTAATATTGAATCCGAATGGTGTGTTCAAAAGGAGACCTCAGCAATCATTGGCGGTCAAGATATGGTGCAGGAGAATGAGTGAGTAAAAAATCTCAGAAACAACTGAAGAAAAGTGCACAAATCTGCTGCTGAGATTCTCGAAATCATTTTTATGCCGCCCGGCAAGCCTTTCCGGGCGGCTTCATATTGCGATCTCGATCTGGATACGAGATTTCAATTCTTAAATTTGCGTCTGGCCGGCCTCAATCCTTCAAGCCATCTGTAGTCACGGAGAACACTGCCTCGCCGTCCGGCAGATTGGGTGAGTCCACCAGCCGGGCGATGCGCTTCTCGCCCTTGGACTTGCGCAGGTAGAGCCGGAAGGTGGCCGTGTGGCCCAGGACGTGTCCGCCCACGGGTTTTGTCGGGTCTCCGAAGAAGGTATCCGGCTTGGCCATGACCTGGTTAGTCACGAGGATCAGGGCGTTGTTCAGGTCTCCGAAGCGCATTAAGTCGTGCAGATGCTTGTTGAGCTTCTGCTGGCGGTTGGCCAGTGTTCCGCGCCCGACGTACTCCGCCCGGAAGTGAGCCGTCACGGAATCCACGATGATAAGGCGAACCGGCTTCCCGGAATCCTTCATCTTATCAGCCAGATCCATAGCACTCTCCGCCAACAGGATCTGATGGTTGGAGTTGAAGGCACGGGCCACGCTGATGTGTTTTAAGAAGTCTGCCGTCTCCCAGGTCTGGCCGTCGGGCCCCGGCGGCAGGCCGTGCACCATCTGGTCGATGCGCTCAGGCCGGAAGGTATTCTCGGTATCGATGATGATGACGGAGCCGTTCAAGCCGCCCATCTCCAGCGGCAGTTGAACATTTATGGCCATCTGATGGGCCACCTGGGTCTTGCCGGAGCCGAACTCGCCGTAAAGCTCCACGATGGACTGCGTCTCCATGCCGCCACCCAGGAGTTCGTTTAGGCTCTTGCTGCCCGTATTGATCTTTCCAACCATCTTGCGGCGCTCTAATATGCGGTCGCCGGTCTCAAAGCCGCCCACGTCCGCAGCCTCTCTGGCACCGGCAATGATCTTTGAGGCGGTAGCCTCGCCGACTTCAGCCGCAGCCACCAGCTCGCCGGGAGACGCAACGGCTATTGCCTCGACGGAATTGAAGCCTGCCTCGCGCAGTTTCTCGGCAGTGGCCGGACCCACGCCTGGCAGATCTTCCAGTAATTTTGTAGCCATCTTGGTTTTTCCTCGGATATTAGTGCGCATATCTTCTTTAACTCATTTACTCAGGCGGGGCGAAAGTAATCCTGGTACGCCATCCGCAGGAGAGTTCCAATTCATCATTCCAGCCGCTCTTGGCCATAGCATCGATTATCTCTGCCTTGTATCCGATATCCAGGCCCTGCAAGAGCTGCGCGTGGTCCCCCCACAGAGCCACCTTGATGCGACCCGTGGCGTCGGAGACGTAGATATTGGCCACACGCCCCACCTTTCCGTCATCCCTTTGAAACTCGCGCACTTCTCCAAGACCTGTAACAAATCCCGCGACACTTACGAGCGCACCCGGCTTCAGGTCCGTGATTGGGGTCATCTTCTCCGAGAAGCTGACGGCATCGCTGCTCTTTCGCACCACCGTGTAGCTGCCGGTCTGAATCTCGATTGAGCCGTACCTCTCGCGCGATGAGCCGTTGACGACCTCCACGGTCTCGCCTTTCGTGAGGGCCATCCTGGCCTGCTCGTTCCAGAGGGTGAGATTGATCTTGCCTGTCTCATCTCCCAGGAGCACGGTTCTGACCAGGCCCTTGTTTCCGTCTTTGCGCACGAACTCGCGGGCCTCGCCCGGGTCCACCACCACGGCCCGCAGGCTCACCTCGCTCATATCCCTCTTTATCTCGGAGATCTTGTAGGGCTCAGCGCGCGGTTTTATGTCCAGATCCACCTCTTCGATGCCGCCGCTGCGCCCCAGGCTCACCTCGGTCCCGGCGTATCCCTCTTTGGCCAGGCCCCGGATCTTGAGGCATTGTTCGACCTTCAGATCGCCGGAGCGCACCAGCTCCGCGGTCTCGTCCCAGAGGGCCACGCGAACGGTTCCCGTCTCATCGGCCAGCATCAGATTGGCCACGCGGCCCAGTGATCCGTCCGAACGCGGAAACTCGCGAATCTCGGAGACGCTCATCACCTTGCCGACAAATGTGACGTTCCCCATCTCCGGTCTGATGCTTCCGATCTTGGTCAGCACCTCTGAGGCACCCAGGTCTCGCGCGACAAGCATTCCGGCGGTCCTGCGATCGCACAGGCCCGCCATCAGGACTACCTTCTCTTCCACCCTGGAAAGGAACTCGTCGGGCGTGACTTGGCTTGCCACCTGACTATAAATTTCTTCTAAATCCGCTTCCATTTACCGGTCATCCGTGGATAGCATATCTTTCTTCCATGTACTTCAAATAAGGCGCATGGCAACTGGCCAGATAAGCATTGCAGACCTCAATCGGATCTCCATCCGCAGCAATGGCCCCGTTTTCAATGAGAATCGCCCGGTGAGAGATCTCCTTGACAAAATCGACATGATGGCTCACCAGAATTATAGTGGTGTCGAATTTGGCATTGATCTTCTTAATGGCATTGGAGACCTCACGCAGAGTAATGGGATCGATATCCCCAAAGGGCTCGTCCAGGATCAGAATCTTGGGCCTGGCTGCCAGGAGTATGGCCAAAGATGCCCTCACGCGCTCTCCGCCGCTCAACTGCTCCGGCAGCTTCCACATGACCTCGGGGTCAAGGGACATCAGCTCGAAGATCGGCTCGGCAAACTTGCGAGCCTCGGTCATGGGGAAGCGTGGGAATAAATCCTTGAATACATCCCTGGTCAGTCCCAGAGCCTCAAAGGCGGCTTTGGCATCCTCTTCCGACATATCCGTCAATGCATAGATGACATCCAGCACCTTGTCGCTGATGCCCAGCTCCTCAGCCATCGCCCGGGCATTTTCAATCACATCATTGCCCTTGATGCCCATTTGGTAGGCGATCTGATCGATAATGGTCTCTCCGGCGTAAAGGGCGAACTCCTGGTACATGATGCCTAAAGTCCGGCGCACATTCATTCTGTCGGGCGAGTAGGTCATCATATCCACCCATTTGTCGCCGTACCGGTAATACACAATTCCTTCGTCCGGCAGCTTGACGCCCTGCATGATTTTTAGAAGAGTGGTCTTTCCTCCGCCGCTGTTTCCGATAAAGGAGGTGATCTCACCCTCATTTACGTCGAAGTTGAGGTTCTCCATCTTCAGGACATTGAGGACTTCTCCGGTGCAAATCTGGCAGCCGCGCTTGGATACGCCCCTTACCCGAATCAGCGGCTGGGGATTTGGCCTTAGTGCCAGAGGTTCCATCTTTCCGATACCAGCCATGAACCGGTCCAGGATTGCTCTCGGCTTCCCGTCGGCGACGATCTCTCCCTTCTCCAGCCAGATCAGCCGGTCCGCCAGATACTCATGAATCTCGGGCAGGTGAGACACCACGATTATGGTCAGATCCAGTTCTTTGTTTACGTTCTTGATGGCGTCCAGCACTTCCTGTTTGGTGGACGGACAGGCCATTGTGGCCGGCTCATCCAGAAGAAGGATCTTGGGCTTTTTCGCCAGTTGCCTGGCTATAAGCAGCCTCTGCTTCTCGCCGCCGCTGAGGATGGTGGCCAGATGATTCGCCTTGTCCTCCAGGCCCACCAGCCGCAGGTAGTACATGGCCTCTTTGTATACCTCATCGTAGTCCGCATTCTCCGGTATGGGCAAGACCTCGAAGCCCGTCTTGCGGGAATGAACCCGGCGCACCACGTTTCTAAGCGCGGTCTCCGTCCAGAGGGCGAAGTCCCTTTGCAGGTGAATGGCCGTGACTGCAAGCTGCGCCCTGACAACCGCATCATCGGAATCCGGCGTGATGGTGACTGAGTCCATGACGATCTTTCCAGAATCAAAGCTCTCCATGCCTCGCAGGATCTTCATCAGGGTGCTCTTGCCTCCCCCGCTCTTTCCCACCAGCCCTAAAATCTCACCCGGCCTGGTTGAGAAGCTGACATTTTTAAGAGCTACAATATCCCTGTCCTTCAACCTGTAAGTTTTGGACAGATTTTCAATCTGGAGCAACACAGTTATCCTCCTATCTAATCTTAGTTCCCGTTTCCACTAATTCACGCGGTCGCAGCAGCACGGCCTTTCCGGCAGTATCCGCCGCCAAGAGCATGGCCTGCGACTCGATGCCGAAGAGCTTGGCAGGCTTCAGGTTGGTCAGGACCACGACCTGAGTGCCCACCAACTCCTCGGGCTTGTAGCTTAGGGCAATGCCCGCTACCATCTGGCGCGTCTCGCCTCCGATATCAACCATGAGTTTGAGGAGTTTGTCCGAGCCCTTGATGTGGCCCGCCTCTTTGATCTCTCCCACCCGCAGGTCCAGAGCCCCGAACTCCTCGAAAGAAATCTGTCCTTTTTTCACTACGATCTTTCCTTTGGCCTTGGCCTCCGCCAGTTCTATTCTCTCCCGGAAGATCCTGTCCAGCTCTTTCACCGTTGGCTCTTCCATGCGTGTGAATAGAATCTCGGGCTTGCCCAGAAGCCCGCCCTCGGCCAGGGGCACCAGAGCCTCGGAGAACTGCACCGCTCCGACCCGGCCATCCAGCCCGAGCTGCTTCCAGGCTGATTCCATCTTCTCAGGCATGACCGGCTCCATGAGAACCACCAGGGCTTTGGCGATCTGCAGGCATGTCCTCAGTACCCGTCCTGCGCCCGCCCGATCGCTCTTGACCAGCTTCCAGGGCTCACGGCTCTGGAAGTAGATGTTCCCGAAGTCGGCCAGGCTCATCACGCTGTCTGCAGCCTTCTTGAACTCGTACTCTTCCAGAGCGGAGATGACCTCCTTTTGTGTCTGCTCGATCCTGGTCAGAACCTCCGGGTCGATCTCGCCTTCAGGAACCCTTCCATCAAAGTTCTTAACCGTGAAGGTCAGGGCCCGGTTGAGGAAGTTGCCGAAAGCGCCCACCAGCTCGGTATTCACCTTGTCGGCGAAGATCTTCCAGGCAAAGTTGACCTCTTTGTTGTGCGCGGTGTAGCTGGCCAGATAATATCGCAGCAGATCGGGATGCAGCCCCTTCTCCAGGTAATCCTCCTTCACCCAGATGACGTTGCCGCGGGACTTGGAGAACTTCTTGTCATCGATTTTGAGCATGCCGCTGGCGACAACCGCCGACGGCAGCGTGTAGTCCGCCCCTTTCAGCATGGCCGGCCAGAAGATGCAGTGATGGTAGACGATGTCCCCGCCGATGAAGTGAATTATCCTGGCATCGTTCTTCCAGTACTTTTGCCAGTCCACGTTATTTTGGGCGCACCACTCCTCGCTGAATGCGATGTAGCCGATGGGCGCATCCACCCAGACGTAGACCACCAGTTCATTGTGACCAGGGAACTTGATTCCCCAGGCCATGTTGCGGGTGATGCACCAATCCTTCAACTCCTGGCGCACCCATTCTATTGCGTAGTTGCGGGCCGATGCCGTCCCGCCCAGGGTTTCCAGGAATCCGAGCAAGAAATCCTTGAACTCCGACAGCTTGAAGAAGTAATGAACTTGCCTGCGGTACTCGGCCTTGCCGCCGCAGACCTTGCAGACCGCATTTCGAATCTCTCCCGGCTCCAGGTGGCGTCCGCAGCCCATATCGCATTCGTCGCCCCGTGCGGTCTTGCCGCAGTAGGGGCATTCGCCTTCAACGTACCTGTCCGGAAGGAACCGCTCGCACTTTGGGCAGTAGGCCAGCTCGATCTCTTTAGGATAAACATATCCCTTATCCATGAGGACTTTTACGAGTTCTTGTGTGCGGTTGTGGCAAGCGGGGTCGTCCGTGTCTCCAAAGAAATTGAAGTTGACTCCCATGCCCTTGAAAACCTCGTCGAAGTGCTGGTGGTATTTGGCCACGAGTGCCTTCGGCTGCATTCCTTGGGCCTCGGCATTAACGACGATGGGCGTCCCGTGAGCATCCGAGCCGCAGACGAAGAGCACATCCCGGCCCATCTTTCGCAGTCCCCGGACGAAGATGTCCGCAGGTACATAAGTTCTGAGATGGCCTAAATGACAGGGCCCATTGGCATAGGGCAGGCCGCAGGTAACAAGGATAGGCGATGACAACTAGAACACCGCTCTCCGCTTATGATGTAACAGGCAGATATAGGTTTCCCAGCTTGATGCAGGAGGCATTTCTCACGCAGGAGAAATGCTATGCCGGCACCACAAATGGACGCTGTTATGACAGGCGGACTGAAGATAGACGCATTGCCGGATACAACGGATAATGCCCGGTGGATGTCGCTCTTGATGGCCGCCAAAAACCGCTTTTCTGGGATAAAATGTATATAATCGAATGCCAAATGTCACTAATAGTATTCATTTAGCTACCACACAAAATTTAGCTACTACACAAGAGACCACAAATTTCATGGGGGTATTACATTGAGATTAATTATTCTTGCCCTTTTATTGGCCCTGACGGCCACTGCGGCATGGGCCGCTCCGCTGCAAGGCAGCGATGGAAATGCAACGGTTGTGCTCTTCGGGTCGACCAGGACTCCGCTTGCCGACGAGAATGCGACCCAGGAGATTCTGAAGGTAGATATCGGCCTTGTGAATACGGAGAACGCCACTTACGAATTGGTGGATCAAAATGATAAGACCTACTCCCCGGGCCTTTTCAAGACTCTCCAGGAGAAGCGGCATCTGGTTTACTTCCTTGTGCCCCAGGATGACCTCTTCAAGCTGATTCGAGTAACCCCGGCAGGAGGAAAGACATTCAACATCAACTGGTGGGCGACTCCCAAGAGCGCCAACGGGGACGTCCTGGTCAGGTACTACGGAATTTGCGATTGGCTTATCAATCCCGATGAACAGGGAGTCGTCGTTCAGCTTCGTGTAGCCAATAACGGGACGAAAGACCTCTATCTGACTCCTGAGAACTTCACGCTTCTTGATCAGTGGGGATGGCCGTATCTTCCCACCCTTGGATTCGATCCGGAAATGATCGCGCCGCAGGTTGCAAGCAGCGATAGGGTGAAGGTCGGATTTACAGGAATTTCCCTCCTGAGCAAACCGGCAGCTCTTGCCTATGACTATGGCTCATCCGGGCAGATCGTCGTGAATCTTGAGAATGATCTGGTGGCGCTCTCCGACGAAAAGGTCTACGGCACCAATGCCACCCGGAATGCTACGGCGTCTGCAGCGCCTTCAGCCGCCGCGGCAGTCGCCCAGGGCGGCAACGAGACCCAAAGCCAGGCAGCAAGCGCAGGAAACGAGACCAATCAGACGGCCAGTGCCACTGCCACAAAGCTTGGCTCTCTGAAAGAGCAGATAGCTGCGAGCAAGGCCAGGTTAGCGGGCACTGAGAGCGCAAACTCAACCAGCGAGCAATCAGCCGTAGGCAAGAAGATCAACTCCAGCCTCAGCTCGACAAAGGAACGCCTTGCAGCCGCCAAAGCAAATTTGCATAAGAGCACTCAGAGCGATACGGAGAGCGATACGGAGAGCAGCGATCAAAACGCCACTGTGAACAGCACAATTGGCAGCAGCACGAACAGCACCTTGAACAGTACTTTGAACAGCACTGCAACCGTAGCAGCATAAGGTCGCGAGATGACCTGGAAAAACTTCGAAGAGATGGCAGCCTCACCGGGGGTGATCACTGAAAGCCCATCCGGGGCTGCTATCTCTGTTCCCGGGGCAAATGCCCTGGGCACTTTTTGTAATTAAATATATTAATAAGATGCGAACATCATAATGTGATGGCAAAATATGATGGCAAAGACTGCTTTGGCACAATTCAATTCCATACGACTCAAGGTGCTCATGCAAGGGAACAGTCTAAGGGAACTGAGGTCGAAGCAGAGGACACGGGCATTATAACGAAATAGATTAAGACACGATATGGCAACATAATAGTAGAGGTATATTATATATGAGATATTTGGCTCTGGTTCTCTCATTGATGCTCTTTTCCGTATTCCTGGCCAGCGGATATCCTCTTCATGGAAGCAATGGGCAGATCAATTGCACCGTTTTCGGCTCCTTCAAAGATCGCTGGGATTCAGGAAATGCCAATGCAGATCGATATTCCGTCCTGCGCATGGACATAAGCCTTACCAGAGTCAACGCCAGCGATGCCAGGCCCATTCAGGCTGCTTACACCATGACGGACGGCAACGACCGCGTCTACAGCAACACACCGGAATATACCGAGGACCTGAAGCTGGGAAGGTGCATAATCGGATTCGTTGTCCCGATTGAGACCATAGTCAAAAGCCTGACGGTGAACCTCGGCAAAGATCCCGCCGGCGGTGAGCAATTCTCAATTCCGTTCCCGCCGGTCTACAATGCCAGTAACGAAAATGTGACGCTCCTGTACTACGGCATCTTGAGATCTTGGACGGCATCCAATAAAAAGACTCTTGAGCTTGACATATCACTGATCAACAACGATACAAAAAATTTGCCGATCGACAAGAGCAATTTCAGCCTGATGGATCAATGGGGCTGGAGGTATGGCAGCGTCGAAAAGGACATAAACGGCAGAAAGGGGATAGCGGCTGCGGAGCTGAAGCCCAATGGAACGCTGCGCTCCCATCTCATCTTCAGCCCTATGTCGATCCTTAGCCGCCCTGTGGAGCTGGTCTACAGGTATTCCAACAGCAGCGATCTGTCCATCAATGTGGATTCCGAGGAGGGATTATGCTCTCTCGCTCCCGAGGAGGAGGAATGCATCGACTGCGCCGCTACAGAAGAGGAAGCACCGAGCACGCTTGCCGGTTCCATCAAGGCCACCAAGGCACGCCTTGCCAAGGTGAAGGGGAACGTCACCGGCGGCAGCGAGAAAAAAGGACGGGATGATCTGTAGCAGGGTTGAATGAATTGATGCTGAACAATTCTTGGTATGAACAAACCGCGCTAAATGAATCTATCGCCCCGATTTTATCTCCTTCAATGCACTGATCACTTTTTCCACATGGCCTTTGACGGCTACCTTCCTCCAGATTCGAGCAATCCTTCCCTCAGGATCGATCAGGAACGTGGAGCGTATGACACCATAGCTCTCCTTTCCGTACATCTTTTTCAAGGCCCATGCCTCGTACGCCTCAGTGACCTTGTGATCTCCATCGCTGAGCAAGGTTATGCCGAGACTATGCTTCTCAGTGAACTTTTTATGGCTCGCAGGCGAATCGCGGCTGATTCCCACCACCTCTGCACCGAGTTCGCGGAGAGTCTGCAGGGCCGCCGTGAAGTCGACGGCCTCACGCGTGCAGCCGCCGGTGTTGTCTTTGGGATAAAAATACAGGACCAACCATTTGCCCTTAAATTCGTCAAGGCAAATCTCTCTTTCGTCGCCGGCGGGAAGGCAAAACTGGGGGGCGACATCACCTATTTCTGGCATAATTTGCCCTGTTTCCAATTCGCAAATATTAATTCTTTCGCAAAGCCGGTGCATAATTCCGAACGCATTTAGGGGAGATGACCTGCGCTTGATTTGCGAGCCGGGCTATGCGCAGCTAAAACAACGAATCATCAATCGGCTTGGTCTTCCCTAAATAGTACCGAAATAGCATGTGGCCCCATTCGATTGCATCCTGATCCTTGCAAATTATCATGTTCTCGAAATCATATCCTCCGTCTAGCCTATGAAGCCCTAAAAACATGTTTGATTCCGTGATCCATAAGCTCAATTTGACTTCGTCTATGCGGCGGATCTTCAGGTTTCTGTACCCCGACGTACCTTTCAGAATGGCTGTGTATTCATCCTTGAGGCTCTGCAAAATTCGGTCAGTGATTATTATATCGACGTCGGATCCGTTTTTAATGGCATGAATGATGGCTCTCGCATGCTCGGAGCTTACCACGGACGAGATGCCCCTGATATCCCTGGATTTCCTCAAGCTATCAATCAGGTACTCCTGCTTGCGAAAAGGCGTAGATATATCGGCGTCCAAGTGTTCCTGCTGGCTGCAGATCATGCCGACCTGTGCCTGAAACTTTAGCGGCATGTCGAACATATCGTGACTCAAGAAGAATTCCTTTTGCAGCTCAATGGCTTCCAGAGTCTTATGCAAAGAATCTATGATGTTTACATGAAGTCGCCCGATATTGGTGAGTTTATAGCCATCATCAGTCTTGGTGATGAGTGCTTGACGCGTCATATCCTTTACTGCATGGCTTACCGAAGACTGGTGAACTCCGAGTTTGGAGCTCATGAATCTCGTGTTTGTCGGGCTTTTTTCCATCAAGCAATGCAATATCTTCGTCTTGAGAGATGATATGGCAATCGAATTGATCTTGATCTCTGTGTCCTTGCGTCGTCCCTCAGAAAGCAATGGCTACTGTCCCCTATCATGCTTATATCCGATTCAATTTTGTTCAACTATTCGGTCGTCTTACTTTAGATCAGATCTCTTTATTAGCTTTAATCATATATCAACTTGTCCAATAACTTTTATTTCGATGAGTGGTTTGGCGGCGCGATGGGCAAATCAAGAATAGATCATATCAATGACAAAAGAGGCACTATTGGATGGATAATCGAAGAATGGATTGTGATTCATATGGTGATGTCTTTTAAAATTAATTTCAAATTTGGTTAATGAGATCAAATTTGATGCTCGCAAAAATGTATTGACAAACATCGACAATAAGATCTTTATTGTAATGATAGTAGTTCATATTGTAAGGAAAGGCGCATAGCAAAAAAGACTATGTGGAAATATCTATGCATATCAGTCCATAGAATATCATTGTGTTTGAGGTGGAGGAGGAACAAGAATATGAAAAGCACTATAATAATGCTAATCGCCCTGACGGCCATAACTGCTCTGGGCGGAATGTCACAAGCTGTTGATTTTGAGATAACCGGAGAAGTGGAGGAGTCCATAGAAGTTACGGCACCAACTTCGCCGGACCTGACGTTTACTCCGGGTGCGGGCTCATGGCAAAGTGCTGGTAATATTGGTTTGAGCACAAATAGCGACAGTTGGTCCATTAAGCTCCTATCGGATAAAGCAAAAATGACAAACAAGCTCGGGACAACGGATACGCTAAGCGGCGCCATGAGGGCAAGCGCATCATCATCGGGCACAAGTCCAATAACATTGGGAACGAGCGAAGCGACACTGACATCAGGAAGCGCAGCATCAACAACTCCAATCGCGCTTTATCTTAATCAAACAATTGCGTGGACGGATAAGCCCCATGATGACTATAGCATGAATATTACCATAACCGGAAGCGTAACAACATAGAGAACAAATATGGATCAAGCCGGAGGCCGGCTTCGGTCCATAATTTTTCCCATTTCTCAAGATTCTGAATGGTATTTGAAAAGATGGAGCAATAAGAATGCCTTTGAGGAACGCTCTGCTCGCAGCCCTCGCTATATCGCTCTTGCTTAGCAGCACGGCGTTGGCGAATGGCGCATTTGAGCTAATCGGCAATGTGCCCAAGAGCATTGAGGTCACAGCCCCGGAAAGCCCAGGCAAATGGTCTTTTGGATTGGGGCCCAATGAATTTAGTGCAGGAAATATTCATGTCACAACCAATAGCGATAGCTGGTCCATATCGCTCAGCGCGAATCCCGATAGGATGACCAGTGGGACGTATTCCATCCTGAATCCTATTTACGCCCGTTTGGGTTATATCGATAATCGGTGTATTGTAAAAAACGATATTATTGGTCTGTCAACGACTCCGGAAGTATTGATGGAATATAATGATTATCTGGATATTGGTGCCTCTGACCTGGATATCCCGCTAAATCTAACACAGTACATCATAATAGGAGATTTTCCAACAGAAAATTACCAAACAACAATTACCGTCACAGGAACTGCGTCATGAATGAAGAAATAGTTCTGAACTAAAAAAAAATATAAAAAAACAGGGCATTTGCTGAATAAAGCGATATGCTCGGGACGAATTAATCAATTTAGCAGAATGCTCAAGAGATGATTTATGCATGAGTTTAACCCGGATTTATTGGATCCTTGCATTCGTTACTGTAGCCGCCATGGGATTTGCTGAAGGCTCGGACAATTTTGCAGTAAGTGCAGATATTCCCGTTAGCTTCGAAATCACTCCACCCGACCCTGTGCCATGGACACTCAGATTGGGCTCAAATGAATTTCATAATAATAATTACTATGTATATATTATGAGTAATTGCCCAGATCCCTGGAGTATGTACGTGTCTGCAAACAGGGAAAAAATGGCATCGTCAAGCCACCCAGAAGATGTTCTTGCTAATGGAATGAATTTAACTTTTACCGGTCTGGGATTGGTCGACGAAATAACCATCTCCACAGATCCGCAGAAGATCCTGTCATGGAATGGAATCATTGCCAATAGTGGTGTTTTGACCCTAAAGCAGGACATCGTGTTGGGGGATAAACCCCATAAGGACTACAAGATGGCCATCACACTCACGGTTGATGTTGATTGATGCTAAATTTGCTGATAATTACAAAATCCTGGCCGATATATTTAGCCATTGCAGGGTAAGGTAATTATAGCTGAACAGTCTTTAATTATGTCATAAGAATATCACAAGAATATAACAAGACTTTAGGGAGACAGACGGATGAAAAGCGCCAAGCTATTACTGATCATGCTGAGCTTAATGGCTCTGATCCTGGGGGCAGGCCCGGCTTCGGCAGGCCTGAGGGTGGACGGTGCCGTTTTTGATGCAGTGGCAAACCCGGGTGAGCATGTGAGCCACACGGCCACAGTATCCACAAAGACCACCGACTCACCGCTGGACATGAATGTGGAAATATTCGGCTACGGTCAAGCCATAGACGGCTCTTCTGCAGCATTAAATGAGACGCAGGATACAAGCCCCTATTCAGCCAGGCCGTTTTTAAAGGCCAATCCAGAGAGCTTTCATCTCGATCCGGGCGAATCCAGATCCGTGGTTATCGACGGGACAATTCCTTCCGATGCCGCTGTCGGCGGCAGATATGCCATAGTTAATATCCTCAGTGCTCGCGCAAGCAACACCAGCGTCGGAATAAATGTGGCCGTGAATATCCCGGTCAGGATCACAGTCAACGGCACAGGGGTCCGGGATGCGGGCGAGATTTCAAACCTCACTTTGCATGAACCGATTTCAGGAAAAGAGCAAAATGTCTCATTTGTCTTTAAAAATACCGGAAACCATCATTACAAGTTCCTGGCAGAGGCAACCATAAGAGACAGCAGCGACCGAATCGTTGCCAATACCACGGCAAAGCAGGCAGCCCGATCCGTCCCAAGCTACCCGCGCCAAATTGAACTTAAACTGGTCCCTGCAGAAAGTCTACCCGCCGGAATGTATAATCTAACCACTGAGGTCAAGACCGATGGTGGAGCGATCCTAGCATCCGAGGAGACGATATTTGAGATATCCGGCTAGAAGCGGGATGATGTCGGAACGGCAAATGGCATCCCGCCCGTCTTATCAGCCGGAATTACAGCATAGAATTGCCAGTTCGGCATCAGCCCTTGCCTAATGGTACCAGCAGATTTCGCCAAAGAGATGCCCCAAAAAATGCTCGCAGCACCATTGTCCAATGCGATTTCACAAAGCACTGCATTCGCATCTCTTTCGCATCCTCTTTTGCGCATTATTCTCATCGCTTTGCTGGCCTTATATCCGGCTTGCTCTCAGTCGGACGAATCCATCCCACAGGCAGCACCGGGCCAATACGTCAGCGATTATATCACACTGGGTGGAGAATTGACGGAATTGTACGTCGCAATCGAGTCGGAAAGCGCCTTCATCAACATGAATCCCAAAAATTCCCCTGCCACGATCCAAGGGGACATTACAGTAACGGAGGGAGAGTCGTGGCAGATAACCGTGTCCTGTACCAACGACGGCTACATGAGCGAGTACGATGAGGTCCAGGGGGCCTATGTTTCCGGCGGCAATCGACTGCAGCGTCCTGCCACAATCAGCGCCTTTGGCGGGAACGCTCTTGATCTATCCGCGCTTTCTTCAAACAGTACTCTTATCTCCGGGTCCGGTGACGCAAATATTCCTATTACGATCATCCAGCCGGTCTCTTGGTCCGACAAGATCCTGGCCGAAGGCCGAAGCTATCGAATGACTATCACACTCACTGAAGACCTTCTCGAATAAGGATACAAATGGCTCCAAGATCACTGCATTTGCACAGGACGCATGAGGATGGAGGAGTGCTATCTGCCCGACCTCAAATTCCGGCGGCTGCAATCCTGGTGTCATTCGCATTATTTTCCCTCTCCGGAATGGCTTATGCCGAAGAAGGCTACTACTCGCTCAACATAAATCTGCCGCAAAAGATCCTCGATGATGTCATCATTACCGTTAATCTTCCGCCGGGATTGATCTTTGAGCCCGGCACCTCAGATGTCTCCGGCGCAAAAAACTCTGTGCTTGTGAAGGTGAATTCGCCAAATAACGGTCACGAGAGTGCGCAAATTGTCTGGAACTTCGGTCGCGTGGACAACTCTGCCGATCAGGATATACAGATCAGGTTCAAAGCTGTCCTGGCAGATGTTTCCGGCATCCGCAAAGGAGATGTACTGAACTCCGGTGAAGCTGTCTTGAGATGGACTGATATGAAGGGCTCGGCACATAGGAGATCTGCAAAAACCAATCCAGTAGGGGTTGTCGAGCCGGATCTGGCTCTGCAAGCGAGCCTTGAGCCGGCCACTGCCAAGCCGGGCGAGACGATAACCTTCACGCTTTCCATTCAACCTACTACCAGCAGCGGTTCGGATGCCTACGATGTGCATGTAATCGACATTCTGCCGGAGGATTTGATCTATTTGCAGGGCTCGATGGAAACGACGGGCAACCTGGAATGGTCGGACGATTCCAATTCGAAAGCCTTGCAGTGGCATCTGGGGGACCTGAAAAAAAACTATGGCGATCAGGGCCTTTTCCAGATTAAATTCAAAGCCATGGTCGCCAGAGGCGCATCACAAAAAGATCAGCTCACCAATAAAGCATACCTCTCCTGGAACAGCGCCAGAGCTGATGATTTCCAATCAAGATACTATAAAACAGAGACGGACAGCGTCATCACAATCCCGCATAAGCCCGTCCTCAGCGTGAATCTTGCCGATTACCCCGATCCGGTTCACCAGAGCAGCAATCTCACATACACGATAAGCTATAAAAATTCGGGCGGCAACGCCACGGGAGCAAGGATTGATGCCAGTTACGATTCCAGTCTCAAGTTCATCTCCGCTGATCCCGCGCCGGACCCGGGATCGGAAAAAACCTGGAGCCTTGGTGATTTGCTTAAAAATAGTTCCGGCAATATAATAATTAACCTGCTCACCGATTCTACAACGCGAGAGGGTCGGGTTCTCTTGGGCTCGGCAACGCTCTCCGCCGCAGACGGAACCTCTGTGCAGGATTCTGTTACCACTACCGTAAGGAGAAGTTCCCCCTCGCTGCTGATCGATAAAACCGCAACAACGGAGATCATAAGGCCCGGCGGTGTGATGAATTATACGATAAAATATCAGAACTCTGGAAATGATGTCGCCAAGAATGCCACGGTCACGGATATCATCGACAATCACCTATTATTCGATCTGGTCGAGGGCGCAAGCCCCAGGGCAAGCGAATATTGGCGTGACGACGAAGGCTTGCACCTGTTCTGGAATGCGACTGCTCTTCATTCCGAGACAATGGCCCCAGGCGACGAAGGCACCATCGAACTGAAGGTGATGCTCCCCGCCAAGCCGGAGCATCCCAGCATGGACAAGGTCTATAATCTCTATAAGATCGACAGCAATGAATCTCAGGGAAAATTCAAGACTTTGGAGGGTAGTGTGCCGAATTTTCTGTAAATTGGGCGGCCCTGTTATCCCACATCTCAATCCGTATCCATAGATAAATACTTTTTAGTTGTCAACCATTCTTCATTGATGTCTAT